>Ga0208971_1000238_pt1 | contig 42169 bp, 30 predicted proteins | sample AOAMet1_18_M0_10_2_FD_188229 | JGI IMG/M metagenome (GOLD analysis project Ga0208971, IMG submission 188229) | Ammonia-oxidizing marine microbial communities from Monterey Bay, California, USA - CAN11_18_M0_10 (SPAdes) | ecosystem: Environmental > Aquatic > Marine > Intertidal zone | place...
CATCTACCAAGGCGGTCTTGCCTTGAAAGACGACAGTGTGCTCGTCGATGCGGGAGTACAACACGTCTTCGTCGTCAAATTCATCGGAGATGTCTCCTACTATTTCTTCGATGACATCCTCCAGCGTCACGATACCGCTGGTCCCTCCATACTCATCCACCACCACAGCGAGGTGGACCTTCATGCTTTGAAAGTCCCGCAGCAGATCGTCAATCATCCGATTCTCAGGGACGAAAAAGGGCTGGCGGAGCAAAGTGTTCCAATCGAAGTCGGTCGCATTGCGGTGGGGCAACAGGTCTTTGGCGTACAGGATGCCCTTGACTTGATCCAAGCCGTCCGCGTGGATGGGAACACGGCTAAATCCCGAATCTGCAATGGCGGCCTTCAGCTCAGGCCAAGGCAGGTCGTGTGAAAAGGCAGTGACATCCGTTCTCGGACGCATGATTTGTTTGACATCCTTTGAACCAAAGTTGACAATGCCACTCAGGATGCGGTTTTCTTCCTCCGACCGGTCTGCAGAATCCGTGACGTTCACGGCGTGCTCCAAATCCTCCACGGAAAGGTCAACAGTGGGGCCCGTAGAAGGAGCCAGCCATCCTGCCATGGCGTTCAAGGGTTGCCAAATGGGCCTCAAAATTCCTTTGGACCAGGTCAGCACTCGGACCATGCGACGGGCCAAGATGAGGGGGTGCCGGTTGGCGTAAACCTTGGGCAAAACCTCACCGAACAACACAATCAAAAAGGTCACGCCAAACACATGCAACGCAGTTCCAATGATCGGTGGAAGGGCCACAAGCCAGTGCTGCATCAATGCCGTCGACAGCAAGATGATGACGATGTTAACGGTGTTGTTGAGCACCAAGATGGTGGCCAGCAATTGTCGGGCACCGCGCTCTGTATCGGGGGTGTTCAACAGATCGAACACCATCTTTGAAGCGCCATCCTCGGCTTCTTCTAGTGACTGCCGGTCTTGGGGCGTCAGCGAGAAAAACGCGATTTCACTGCCCGAGATAAAGGCGCTTGCGACCAGCAGCAGCAGCGACCCCAGCGCCGCAATCCAGAGGTGGATGCCCATCAGGTTGTCCATGGGTCAAAAGGGCAGGTTGGAAGCATCCATGTGGAACGGCCCGGGTTTCTGCTCCGTTGGATTTTCTTCCTTGGCACTTGAGTCTGACCCGGAGGCGCCCTTGGGGGACAACATTTCCATTTTGTCGGCGATCACCTCGGTGGACCTGTGCTCTGTACCGTTGGCGTCCTGCCAAGTCCGGGTGCGCAGGCGCCCTTCGATGTACACCTGTTGGCCTGTGGTCAGATAGCGATCGGCGATTTCTGCCAGTTCTCTCCACAAAACGACTTGGTGCCATTCTGTGCGTTCGTGGCTGTTGCCCGCATGGTCTTTGTATCGCTCGGAAGTCGCCAAAGACAGCTTGCACAAGGCTTGCCCACTTTCCAGCCAGCGCAAGGCAGGTGGTTTGCCGAGGTGGCCGATGAGCATGACTTTGTTCAATCCGGGCATGGACGCAAAGTACCGAAGGCGCTGCGAGTGGCGTTTTCCAAAAACCTCAATTCTTCACAATCCAAGACCGAAGCTCGGGAAGAACCTTGTCGATGAGCCGGGGCCAGTTGGCATCTCCTGATTCTACATCCACCCATCGGCCTGGCGTTTTTTTCGCTGATGGGGTGCGCACGATTTCAAAGTAGGCGGTCATCCGTCGGTGCGTGAGGATGTGTTTCACGGGCCCAAACCGTTCTCTTAGCTCCGATTGGTCTGCGAAGAGTCCGATTTTTTCGGTGGCTTGTTTTTCTGCGGATTGCGGGGTCATTTCACATGGAAACGCCTCCAGTTGAGACCAAATGCCGGTGTCTGGACGCCGCTCGACCCACCATTCGAGCGAGGCCCCAGGCCCGTTGCGCAGCGCGATCGAAAACTGGACCTCAACGGCCAAAGCTGGCTTTTTGGGCTGTTTGACGGGGCGTTGAAGGACGGTTTTGCGGGCGTGGGCGAGGCAACCTTCGACCAGCGGGCATTCGGCACAGAGGGGTGCTTTTGGGGCGCAGACCAAGGCGCCAAGCTCCATCCAAGCTTGGTTGGAACTGCCAGGATCGGTTTCATCGAGGAGCAGCTGGCAGGCTTCATCGACGGATTGCTTGCCTGCTTTTCGGTCCACCGCATGCTCGATGTCAAACAGCCGAGACATGACGCGCTGCACATTGCCATCGACAACGGGCACAGGCTCGCCGAAACAAATGCTCGAAATCGCGGCAGCGGTGTAGGGGCCGACACCTGGCATGGCGGTCCATTCTTTGGCGTTTTGGGGCAAAACGCCATCTTTTTCGTTCACAATGATTCGTGCCGCATTGTGCAGGTTCCTGGCCCTACTATAGTAGCCCAAGCCCTTCCAAAGGGCCATGACTTGGTCAGTTTCTGCCGCGGCGAGGTCTTGCACCGTTGGAAATGCGGCCATAAACCGCTCCCAATATGCGGTGCCTTGGTCCACTCGGGTTTGTTGTAGGATGACTTCAGAAAGCCAAGTAGAATAGGGTTTTGGGGCGGTTCGCCAAGGCAAGGGCCGGGCGTTTTTGCTGTACCAATCCAGCAACAAGGAGGTCAATCGGTGGGGCGTGCTCAAGCGGAAAGATTTATCGTTGGCAAGATGGGGTCATGAGGTCTCCCATCCATGTCCTATTTTTGCCGGCCCAATGAATGGAATTCCAAATCATTGAATCTCATAATCATCCAGCAAGGTGACTGACAACAAGATGACAAAAGCGGACCTCGTAGGCCGCATTTCTGACAAGACGGGAATTGAACGCCAAGACGTCCAAGTGACGGTAGAGGCTTTCATGGAATCAGTAAGGGACTCCTTGGAGAATGGACACAACGTCTACCTCCGCGGTTTCGGAAGCTTCGTGATCAAGCGACGCGCAAAGAAGACCGGACGGGACATCCTCAAGAACAAGACCATTGAGATTCCAGCCCATAACATCCCCTCCTTCAAGCCAGCTAAGAGCTTTATGGAGAATGTAAAAACCAAAGTATCAGCAAGCTGATACATCCAATTCATGTCAAACGCAACGTCAAATAACCGCACCATTCCCCTCATCATAGGGGGGTTGTGCGTGCTCTTGGCGGTGTTGGTTTGGCAAGTGGTTCCCCGTTCTCCGGAGGCCTATTCTGCCGATCCCATTCCAACATCTTTGGAAGAAGGCATCGAAATAGATCCCGTGCAAGCGGCCATTGACCAAGTAAACGGCCCGAACCCCATGGCCGGAATCTTGGCTTTGAAAGCTTTGGCTGAAGAGGAACCACCCAATGTGGATGCTGTGATCGAACTCGGTCGCTTCAGCATTCAATCCGGACAATTCGACAAAGCCCGTGAGCGCTTTGTGCAGGCCATCGAGCTTGCTCCCGAACGGTCCGAACCTCTGATCCAGCTCGGCATGCTGGAATTGGACGGCGATTCTCCCGCCGATGCCCTGATCCATTTCGAGCGGGCGCTCGTCGTGGACAGCGCAGCACACAATGCTTGGTTTTTCCAAGCACAATGCTATGAGCGTCTGGGAAATCCGGGCTTGGCGCTTTCCAGTTACAAGCGGTTTTTGCCGCTTTCCCCGGATACCGTAATCGAGGAAGCGGTCAAACAAAGGATCCTCCTCCTCGAAGAAAATTCAACGAACTCCTAAACCCCCCTTCCCATGCCTAGTGGAAAGAAGCGCAAGCGCCATAAGATGGCCGTGCACAAGAAGAAAAAGCGTCTACGTAAGAACCGTCACAAGAAGAAGAAGTGATGCAATAGATGGTGGAATCGGGAGCCTTTCCGCTTCGCCGACCACCATCGTCATGTATTGACGCGTGAACATCGAACTGGTCATCAACAAGACCAAGTCCGGGTTGCATATTGCCATGTTGGAAGACGGCCATTTGGTCGAACTCCACGAGGACAAAGGCAATCAGGACTATGCGGTCGGGGACATATACCTCGGCCGGGTCAAAAAGGTGCTGCCCAGTCTCAACGCTGGATTTGTGGACATAGGACATCCAAAGGATGCCTTTCTTCACTATCTAGATTTGGGTCCGCAGTACCGAAGTTTCAAGAAGTATGCCCAGCGTTCTGTCAAAGGGACGCAACAAAGCGGTGATCTGACCAACTTTAAGTTGGAAGGGGACATCGATAAAAAGGGCAACATGAAAGACGTGGTCTCCGCAAGCCAAAATGTGCTTGTGCAGGTCGCGAAAGAGGCCATTTCTACCAAAGGTCCCCGGCTCACAGCCGAGGTGACCCTGGCAGGAAGGTATCTCGTGCTGGTCCCGTTTTCGAGCAAGATCAGCATCAGTCAACGCATCCAGAAGGAAAGCGAGCGCAAACGCCTTAGGGTGCTGCTGCAAAGCATCCGTCCGGAGAACTGCGGGATCATCGTCAGAACTGTAGCCCAGGAAAAGGGAGCTGCAGACCTGCATTCCGATCTCGAAGAATTGAGCCAACGTTGGAAGGAGTTGCACTCCAACCTGCGGAACGCAAAACCCAGGCAACGTGTCTTGGGGGAAATCAACAAGACCAGCTCTCTTTTGAGAGATCTGCTCACGCCTGATTTTTCTCAAATCTTGGTCAACGACCCAGACGTGGCAAACGAGGTGAGGGAATTCCTCGCTGGCATTGCCCCGGAGAAAGTTGACATTGTCAAAGAGTCAAAAGCCAAGGACGTCTTTGACGACCGTGGTGTCCACCGCATGATCAAGGCGAGCTTCGGCCGCCAAGTGAATTTGCGGAGTGGTGCTTATTTGATTGTTGAGCACACGGAAGCCATGCACGTCATTGACGTGAACTCAGGAGGAAGGAAAGCGGGTGCGACCTCACAAGAGGAAAACGCGACCGCCACCAACCTTGAATGTGCCACGGAAATTGCCCGTTTGTTGCGCCTGCGCGACATGGGAGGCATCATCTGTGTCGATTTCATCGACATGGGTGAGACGGCGAACCGCCGTCAATTGACCGAGGCACTGCGCAAGTCCATGAAACCGGACAAGGCCAAGCACAATGTTCTGGCTCCCAGTCGGTTTGGTGTTGTTGAGATCACCCGTCAGCGCGTGCGTCCTGTGACGGACATCAAAACTGCTGAAGTCTGCCCTTCCTGCAACGGAACCGGTAAAGTGACCGCCAGCATTTTGGTGACGGACGGCATTGAAGCAGCCCTTCAGACCGCTGCCGACCGAGGCATAGGTGACTCGACCCTGATATTGCATCCCATGTTGGAGGCCTATATCACCAAAGGGTTCTGGAACAACCAACTCAAATCGTGGAAGAAGTCCTTCGGGATGAAAATCCACGTCGAAGCAAACTCTTCTATGGAGTTGCTCGAGCATCACCTCTACGACGCAAACGGAGAGGAGATCGCGCTGTAATCATTGCGGACGGGGCGGTATTTCCTTGGGATAAGCCAGGAAATGCCGCTCCACCGTCATGCTCAGTGCACTCAGGTTCAAATGGTCTGATGCTGCCGCCACATCTTGAACTGAACCGTCCTTGTACAACATGCTGATGCCATTGGATGCCGTGGAATAGGCGCGGTTATCGATTCTGTCTTGCAAGACGAAGTAAGAAGCTTCTTCCATGCCGATGCCAAAGGCTTCACTGACAGAGTGTAAGCGCTCTTCAATGTCATTTTGGTCAAACGGTTGGTCGCGAAGTTCAATCTTGAACAAGCGCCGCTCGGTCAACCGCTGACACAGCTCTGACAACACAACGTCTTCATGGTCCTGCCATGCTTTGATGCAGCACATCACGTCGTTGTCATCAATAGAACAAAACCGCGCCAGGACATCAGGGTCGGCAATGAACCGCGCACGATCGAGGTCTTCATACAGAAATGGTGCAAGGGCTGGGGTCGCCCAAACTTCGGTACCACGACGGGCAATTTCTCCCGCCCGTTCTAGGATGCGCATCATCATCCATTCTGCAGAGAGCACGGTTTTGTGCAAATAGACCTGCCAGTACATCAGGCGGCGCGAGATGATGAATTTCTCGATGGAGTAGATGCCCTTCTCTTCCACAACGAGCCGCCCTTCATGGACATTGAGCATGCGAATGATGCGCTCAGAACTGATGTGGCCTTCAGTCACCCCCGTAAAGAAACTGTCCCTTCGCAGGTAGTCCATCCGGTCCATATCCAGTTGGCTGGATACCAGGTCGTGCAGAAAGCCTTTGGGATGGTGGTCATTGAAGATTTCTATGGCCACATCCAGCATGCCATTGAAATGCGCATTGAGCTCATTCATGATGAGCGTACTGATTTCCTCATGGTGGACGCCGCGAACGATGCTGTGCTCCAAGGCATGGCTGAATGGACCGTGGCCCACATCGTGCAGTAAAATGGCCAAGCACGCTCCGCGGTATTCTTCTTCGGTGATGATCACACCCTTCTCTCGGAGTGAATCCAAGGCTTCTTGCATGAGGTGCAGCGCGCCTACAGCGTGATGAAAACGGTTGTGAACCGCCCCGGGATAGACGAGGTGACTCAGCCCGAGTTGGCTGATTCTACGCAGCCGCTGTACCCAAGGGTGGTCCAGGACTTGTGTGAAATCAGCGTGGCGCAATTGGATAAACCCGTAGACCGGGTCATTGAGCAGCTTAGGTCGTGCAGCCATACCCGAAATTTGGTGTCTTTCTTTGCATTGGCACCGCCTTCACAAAATAATTGCGAGCAAAGGCCATTGAACCATTTATGACGCGCACTCCACACATACTTTGGGCAGACGATGAAATCGACCTGCTGAAGCCCCACATCATCTTCTTGCAGGCCAAGGGATATGAAGTCACAGGGTTCACCGATGGCGCGGCATTGCTCGATGCTTTGGAGGACGAGAGGATTGTAGACGTGGTTTTTCTAGATGAGAACATGCCCGGCCTGACAGGCCTTGAAACCCTGCAGCGCATCAAGGAACGCCGCCCTCATTTGCCGTGTGTCATGATCACCAAGAGTGAGGAAGAGCACATCATGGAGGAGGCCATTGGGTCTAAAATGGCCGATTACTTGATCAAACCACTCAACCCGAATCAGATTCTCCTTTCCCTCAAGAAAATCCTCGACGAAAAACGCCTTGTAGGCGAAAAGGCGATGAGCGACTACCAAAGGGAGTTCAGAGAACTGGGCATGCGGCTGATGGACAGGCTCGGACGCGAAGATTGGGAGGACATTCACAAGCGGCTGGTGCATTGGGATTTGGAATTGTCCGCCTCAGGTGACCAAGGCATGGCCGAGGTCCTGCACATGCAGCGCGTCGATGCAGGCCGACAATTTGCCAAGTTTGTCAAGGCCAATTACCGAGACTGGTTGCAAGACATGGACAGGTGTGACGATGAAGAGGATCCCCTCTTGGCGCCCAAGGTCATGTCCGAGTCCGTGAAGCCCTTGCTGGATCAGGGGCGCAAAACACTGTTTGTCCTCATCGACAACTTCCGTTATGACCAATGGCGGGCATTGGGACCGGCGTTGGCGGACCAATGGCAGGTGCAATCTGAGCGCATGCACTGGAGCATGTTGCCCACGGCAACCCAGTACGCCCGAAACGCCATGTTTGCGGGCATGACGCCAGCTCGGATTGCCCAGGCTTTTCCGCAGTGGTGGAAGGACGAGCAAGCCAAGGGTTCCAAGAATGCCCACGAGTCGGACTTGTTGGGGGAACAACTCAAGCGGTGGGGCTTCTCAGGAAAGTGGGGGTACCACAAAATCACCGATGTGGCCGCTGGCCGCAAACTCGTGGAGGATTTCCACCAAATCAAAGACCGTGACTTTACGGCTGTCGTCTTCAATTTTGTGGACATGCTGAGCCATGCCCGCACAGAAAGTGAGATCATCAAAGAGCTCGCAGAGGACGAAGGGGCCTACCGGTCGCTGACGATGAGCTGGTTCGACCACAGCCCGCTCAAAGAGCTGCTCACCCTTGCCGCCGAAGAGGGCATGGACCTGGTGCTGACCTCAGACCACGGCACCGTTCAGGTCGACAACCCCATCAAGGTGCAGGGCGAAAAAGAAGTGACAGACAACCCACGCTATAAAACAGGCCGCAACTTGAGGCATGGCGATGACGTCTTTGTGGTCGATGACCCTGAATCTGTGGGGCTGCCCAAGTCCCACCTTTCGAGCCGCTACATCTTCGCCCAAGAGCGTGATTTCATGGTGTATCCCAACAACTTCAACCGGTTTGTGCGCTATCTCACCGGCACATTCCAACACGGTGGCATTTCTATGGAAGAAATGCTGGTGCCCCTGGTGCACTTGAGTGCCCGATGAACAGGACATGAAGCGCTCTGATTCAGACGTGACGAATGGCGAAGGGAGGTCACTGCGGTGCATTTGGCGATCCGAGCCATACAATGCGTCCCAGGTGGGCGAGGTCGCCGGGGCGTTCTTTGGGCACATCGATTGGGGTGACGTGGTGGCCATACAAGCGCCCATGGGAACGGGCAAGACCACATTTGTGGCGGCATTGGCCACATTGTTGGGCGCTCAAGATGTTGCTTCGAGTCCCACGTTCGCGTTGTGCCAAGAGTACCCCATAAAGGGGCGGTCCGGCATTTCTGAGCAGCGCACCATACGCCACCTGGATTTGTACCGCATCCAGCATGATTCTGAGTTGCATGGACTTGGTTGGGAGGAATTGATGGAGGACCGGGGTGCCATCACCTTGGTAGAATGGCCAGAACGGGCAGCAGATCACTTTCCAGACCGCGCCAAATTGCTGCGCATTGAACGCCAACCGGATGACCTTCGGCTCGCTGCTTTGTGGGTAAAGGAAACCGCGTAAATTCCGGACGCCGTCCAATACTGCCGTGGAAACCAAGGAACGCATCCGCCGGCTGGCCTTTCAGGCCGCCCTGTCTCCTCAAGAAGAGCTATTGCCAGTGCCCACTGGCGAGGGCTCACTGAGCATTGGAATCCCCAAAGAGATTGCGCTGCAAGAGCGCCGTGTCGCTTTAGACCCCGATGCCGTCGGACTGTTGGTGGCGCACGGCCACGAGGTTACGGTGGAGACGGGTGCCGGAAGACACGCCCAGTTCACAGACACCGATTACAGCGAAGCAGGCGCGCGCATCGCACCAGATGCCCGCTCGGTCTACGACAATGATGTGATCCTGAAGGTTGCCCCACCTCAAGAAGCGGAGTTGGAGCACATGCGGGACCGCCAAACGATATTCAGTGGGCTCCAACTGGCCACACGTCCAGAAGCGACCATCGAAAAAATGATGGACCGCAAGATCACGGCGGTGGCCTGGGACTTCATGCAGGACCGCACTGGCATCTTCCCGCTCGTGCGCGCCATGGGAGAAATTGCCGGCACGACTAGCATTTTGATCGCAGCGGAATACCTGGCCCACCCCCATTTTGGTGACGGCTCCATGATGGGAGGAATGACAGGGGTGGCCCCTTCAGAGGTGGTCATCATCGGCGCGGGAACGGTGGGTGAGTTTGCGACCCGAGCCGCCATTGGCCTTGGCGCTTCGGTTCGCGTTTTCGACGCCAGTCCATACCGGTTGAGGCGTTTGCGCGGTGAAATCGGAGGGCGGCTGTGGACGAGCACTTACCACTCCAAGGTCTTGAGGGAGTCTCTCAAGGAGGCCAACGTCGTCATCGGCGCCGTGCGGCCAAACCATGGAAGGACCCCCATGATCGTCACCGAAGACATGGTGAGGGAGATGCGCGATGGTTCTGTCATTGTAGATGTCAGCATCGACAGTGGGGGCTGTTTTGAAACCTCTCGGTTGACCAACCACCAAGACCCCGTTTATGTGGAACACGGCGTCACCCATTATGGTGTCACCAACATCCCCAGCCGGGTTCCGCGAACGGCGAGCTTGGCTTTGTCCAACCAATTGGGACCTCTGCTCAAAGAGGTCGGTGAGAATGGAGGGGTTGACCGCGGTGTAGAAGGAAACCCCCTGTTCCGCAGTGGACTCTACCTCTATCGGGGCAATGTGGTCAACCAGGACCTCGCAGAGGCATTTGGGTGGCCCTACAAGGACCTCAACCTACTGCTGGCCGCCCTGGACTGAAACTGTGGTTTGAGCCACACCTGACCCTTCCAAAGAGGTGCCGCCAGTCATCCACCTACCCGCTTGCGGATTTCGTGCAATTTGAGCAAGGCTTCAACAGGCGTGAGGCGGTCGATGTCAAGTCCGAGCAGGTCTTCTTTGATGTCCTGAAGCACAGGGTCGTCGAGCTGAAAAAAGCTCATCTGTAGCCCGTCGCCATCCACCGTCACTGCGCCAGTGCCTTTGCCTCCTTCATGGCGCCCTGCGCCTTGCGACTCGAGACCCGTGAGAACTTCCTCCGCCCGCCGAACGAGGGCAGCAGGCATGCCTGCCAACTTGGCCACATGAATTCCAAAACTGTGCTCGCTGCCACCGGGAATGAGCTTTCTCAAAAACACCACTTTGCCATCTTGTTGGCGCACGCTCACATTGGCATTGTGGATGCGTGGAAACCGATCCGCCATGCGGTTTAGCTCGTGGTAATGCGTAGCAAACAGGGTCTTGGCGCGGCTCTTGGGATGCTCGTGCAGGAATTCTGCAATGGCCCATGCGATGCTGATGCCGTCATAGGTGCTGGTGCCACGACCGATCTCGTCGAGCAAGACGAGCGACCGGTCCGATAAATTGTGCAGGATGGATGCCGTCTCATTCATCTCCACCATAAAAGTGGACTCGCCAGCACTGAGGTTGTCGGAGGCTCCCACGCGTGTAAAGACCTTGTCAACCACGCCCATTCGCACAGACCTAGCGGGCACATAGCACCCCATTTGCGCCATCAGAGCGATGAGCGCAGTTTGCCTGAGGAGGGCGCTTTTTCCGGACATATTGGGGCCAGTAATCATCAGGATTTGCTGATGGTCACGGTCCAATGCGACGTCATTGGCCACATAGCTTTCTCCCTCGGGCAGGCAGTGTTCGATCACAGGGTGCCGGCCCCCGACGATTTCAAGCTCGGAGCCCTCTACCAAGGTGGGCCTGGTGTAGCCGTGGTCTTCGGCGAGCGTCGCAAATCCAAGGAGCAGGTCCAATCCCGCAACCGCCCGCGCCGTCGCCTGCAAAACGGGCAGGAAGGGGTGCATTGCGGTCACCAGATGGGTATAGGCTTCACGCTCTACGACATCGAGGCGCTCTTCTGCGTCGAGGATCCGCTGCTCGAGCTCTTTGAGCTCGGGGGTGATGTACCGCTCCGCTTGGGTCAGGGTTTGCTTGCGGATCCATGTTTCGGGAACCTTGTCTTGGTGGGCATGCCGGACTTCGAGGTAATACCCAAAAACGTTGTTGAAGGCGATTTTGAGGGAAGTGATGCCGGTGGCGTCGGCTTCCCGAATACGGATGCCCTCTAGTTTGGCCTTGCCGTTGTCTCGAAGGTCACGCAGTTGGTCCAATTCTTCGACGACACCAGCAGCGATGGAAGCCCCTTTGCCGAGCACACCAGGGGGGTCTTCGGTCAATTCGACACGCAGCTGCTCTAAAGCGGCATCGGCAGGATCCAAGCGGCCTGCCCAGCGTCCGATGACGGCGTCGTCTGAACTGTCGACCATGAGGCGCAGTGCTTCAACAGCCGTCAATGCCTGGCGCAGTTTTTTGAGCTCGGCAGGTGAAATGCGCACGGCCGCTGTTTTGGCCAGCAAACGCTCCAAGTCGCCGATGCGTCCGAGCTCAGCGATGAGGTCGGCCCGCATTTGAGGTTGGTCCAAAAACGCAGAAACGGCTTCGTGGCGTCGGGCGATGGCACCGGCATCACACAAGGGCTGGGCAATCCAACGGCGCAGCATTCGGGCGCCCATGGGGGTAGCCGAGCGGTCGAGGATGTCGACCAAGGCAGTGCCTTCGGGGTGGGTAGGCACCAAGAGTTCCAGGTTGCGAATGGTAAAGCCATCCATGGCAACATTCTGCCCCCATTCCACCCGTCCCAAAGATGCAATGTGGGCCATGCGGTCGTGCTTGGTGGTGCCCACATAATGCATCGCAGCACCCGCAGCGATTACGGCGAGTGGCTGGCCATCGAGCCCAAAACCCTTGAGTCCTTTGGTTCCGAAATGCCCTTCCAGCGTTTCCCTCGCAAAGTCCAATTGCCACACCCAATCGTCCAGAGGAAAGCGATAGCCACTGAGCTGCAGGGATGTAGGCTCGCCATGGCGCAAGTGCAGGGTTTCTTTGGGGCGGAACGTCCGCAACAAAGGAGCGATGTCTTCTGGGGCGCCTTCTCCCGCGAGAAATTCTCCTGTTGACACGTCCAAAAAGGCCACGCCAGCCCTTTCGCGCTTGGAACTTCCGCGTCCTTCTTGGGCGACGTGCACGGCCGCGAGCCAGTTGTTCTCCCGAGCCTCCAACACCTGGTCGTTGAGGGCAACCCCCGGGGTGACCATTTCGGTAACGCCACGCTTGACAATGGTCTTTGTCGTTTTGGGGTCTTCGAGCTGGTCGCACACCGCCACACGGTGTCCTGCCCTGACCAATTTGGGCAGGTAATTCTCCAGTGCATGGTGCGGAAAACCAGCGAGTTCGATTTCCGCTGCAGCCCCGTTTTTTCGGGCGGTGAGCACAATGTTGAGGACCTTGGCCGCAGTCACGGCGTCGGAGCCGAACGTCTCATAGAAATCCCCGACCCGAAAGAGCAACAAGGCGTCGGGATGCTGGGTCTTGACGCGGTTGTACTGCGCCATTAAGGGCGTCTCCTTTGCGGCTTTGGCCGGCTTGGATTTCCCGTTGGCCTGCGCCATTGAGAATCAGGATGCGACTTTGAGGCGGCCTGTATCGCTGTCGCCAAATTGATGGTTGGCGTATTCGGCGGTAATGCGGAGGTTGTCCACACCTTCTTTGCCAGGAAGCTCAAACATGGCGTGGCTGAGGACAGCCTCACAAATGCTGCGCAATCCGCGGGCACCGAGCTTGAATTCAATGGCTTTTTCGACGATGAAGTCCAAAGCATCAGCATCGAATTGAAGGTCGATGCCATCAATTTCGAAAAGGCGCTGGTATTGCTTGATCAAGGCGTTCTTGGGCTCTGTCAAGATCCTCCGCAGGGCCTCGCGGTCCAACGGATCCAAATGGGTGAGCACAGGGAACCGACCAATGAGCTCTGGAATCAGGCCAAAACTTCGCAAGTCCCCGGGGGCGATTGAAGACAGCAGCGTTTCTGGGCGCTCTCCCTTCTCGGTGGTGAAACCTATGCTGGAAGTGGCGATTCGGCGCTCAATGTGCTGTTCAATGCCGTTAAACGCCCCGCCACAAATGAAGAGGATGTTCCGGGTATCGATGGATATGAGCTTTTGCTCGGGATGCTTGCGTCCACCTTGTGGTGGAACGTTGACTTCCGCTCCTTCGAGCAGTTTGAGCAACGCTTGCTGCACACCCTCACCGCTCACGTCACGTGTGATGGAAGGGTTGTCGCTCTTGCGGGCCACCTTGTCGATTTCGTCGATAAAGACAATGCCGCGCTCGGCCTTGGCCACATCGTAGTCGGCCGATTGTAACAAGCGAGAAAGCACGCTTTCGACGTCTTCCCCGACATAGCCAGCCTCTGTGAGGATGGTGGCGTCGGCAATGCAGAACGGCACCTTCAGGAGCCGCGCGATGCTGCGGGCCAGCAGGGTTTTACCCGTTCCCGTCTCTCCGACGAGCACAATGTTGGACTTGTCGATTTCAATCTCGCCTTCTGATGCAGGATGGGCGAGGCGCTTGTAGTGGTTGTACACCGCGACGCTTAACGTGCGCTTGGCATTCTCTTGGCCAATGACGTAATCGTCAAGGAAGCGCTTGATGTCCGCAGGGCGGTCCATCTGCAGTTCCGCATCGAACCCCGCGTCGTTTTCGTCGTTCCGCTCCTCCTTGACAATGGCGTCCGCCTGCTCGATACAATGGTCGCAGATGTGGCCCGTCACCCCCGCAATGAGGATGTCGACTTCCGCCTTCTTGCGCCCACAGAACGAGCAGTTGATTTCGCGGTCCGCCATGGCCTGATCAGTCTTGTTTACGTTCTAGGACCTCGTCAATCATGCCGTAAGCCTTGGCTTCTTCGGCGATCATCCAATAGTCGCGGTCGCTGTCCTCCCACACCTTCTTGTAGTCCTGTCCGCTGTGGTGGGCAATGATTTTGTAGAGCTCCTCCTTGAGCTTCATGATCTCACGGGCGGTGATCTCGATGTCGCTCGCCTGTCCGCGTGCGCCTCCAAGAGGCTGGTGAATCATGGTCCGGCTGTGCTTGAGTCCGGTGCGCTTTCCAGCAGCTCCAGCACACAACAGTACGGCCCCCATGGATGCTGCCATTCCAGTGCAAATGGTGGCCACATCCGGACGGATGTACTGCATCGTATCATAAATACCCAAGCCCGCATAAACGCTGCCTCCGGGTGAGTTGATGTAAATCTGAATGTCCTTGGTTGGGTCTGTTGACTCCAAGAACAGCATCTGTGCCTGAATGATATTGGCGATGTAATCGTCTACCCCGGTACCGAGGAAAATGATACGGTCTGCCATCAAACGGGAGAAGACGTCCACCTCTCTAAACGGCATCTGCCGTTCTTCGATCACTGTACGGGTCATGTTCTCCGGGCCGTGAACGGCGGAGATGTAGTCCTCTACATGGTGGCTGGTGAAGCCGCGGTCTTGGACGGCGTACTTCAAAAATTCCTTGCGCGTGCTCATCATAGTGTGGTCCGAAAGTTAGTTCCAGTCATCCATTGCTCCACAGGCAGAATCAAAGGGAACGCACGATTTCCATCCACTCGTCGTGGGAAACCTCTTTCTCCTTGATTTTGGCCAGTTCGCGGAGCTTGTCGATGGCCTTTCTCTCATAGATCGATTCCGCCACCCTGCGCACCTCTTTTTGGTCGCTCATCATCTGGGCAACCATGGGGTCGAGCTGCTCTGCCTCCAGTGGAATGCCGTATTGTGCATACTGGGCCTTGATGGCATTTCCGGCTTCCGCTTGGATTTCTTCTCCGCCTACTTCGATGCTGTGCTCATCGATGATGTGGTTTTGGATCACCTGCCACTTGATGCCCTTGGCGTATTCCGAAAATTCTGATTCGATCTCTTCGGCGGTGATGGGCTTCTCATTGGCTACCCGGATCCACCGCTTCAAGAAGTCTTCTGGAAGGGGTGGGTTCAGTTTGTCGACCACTTCTTCCACGAACTTCCGGCGGAAAACGCGGTCTCCATCGCGGTCAAAAATGCGGCGCAAGTCCTCTTCAACTTTTCCGCGGAATGCCTCCTCATCCTTGACCACGTCCTCTCCGAAAAGCTTGTCATACAGCTCTTCGCCGAGTTCAGCTGGCTCGATGTGGCGGATTTCTTTGACCGAGAATCGCAAAGGGTTGCTGAAGTCAGCTGCTGCTTTCCGATCGATGCCCAAAAGGCGGGCCAGGTCGTCGGCATCCTTGGATACTTTGCCTGGTTTTACGACCACCTCGGCCTCTTTGGCCAAGCCAACGAGTTGCTTGCGGGTGGATTTGTCTTTGATTTCGGACAAGGTGATCGTGCCTTCGTGCATGATCCCACCGGGCTTGATTTCTTTTCCGTCGGACTCCAGTTCGACGAAGTCACCAATCAGGAGGTCATCCTCACCCGCTTCATCACGCTCGGACATTTTGCCATAGCGGCGTCGCAAATCGCCAATTTGATCGTCGATCAAAGAGCTGTCAATGCGCACCTTGTGGTTGACAAACTTGGTGAACCAACCGAACTTGATGTCCACGGTTGGGCTCAATCCAATGTCATATCTAAAGGTGAAGGCCTCGGGCTTGTCCCAATTGCCATCGCTCTCGTTTTCGACGGTGGGGATGGGCTGTCCCAAAAGCCGGAGCTTCTCTTCGCGGATGTAGCCGTCGAGTCGCTCTCCAAGAATTTTGTTGAGCTCGTCGGCCAGAACAGCTTTGCCGTATTGTTTCCGCACCAATTGAATGGGCACTTTTCCGGGGCGGAAACCGGGCATTTTGACCTGCTTCCGGTATTCCTCTAAAATGCCCTCTACTTTTTCCCGGTAATCTTCCGGGTGAACCGTAACCGTGAGGACGCCATTCAGCGCATCAATGTTCTCTTTGGTGATTTCCATGGCTTGGTTATGCCTTCGGTTTTATCAAGTGCGGGCGGAGGGACTCGAACCCACACACCTTACGGCACCAGATCCTAAATCTGGCGTGTCTACCAATTTCACCACGCCCGCAGAGGCCGCGAAGATAGGCTTTCCATCGACGGGGACGAAGCGCGGCTTTGCGTCTGTGAATTGAATGTCGGTTGGCCGCATTGGTGGCGCAGTTTGGCGCCGTGCTCTCCCTGTTTTTAGCACATGCGGTACTTCAATTGGTGCCCCAGGAGGCCGGCCGATTCGGTATTCAATACCGATTGAGGTCGGCCTTCACTGGGGGGGCAGGCTTGCTGTGTGCGCTCCTATTAGCGGGCCAATGCCTCAGTGCACAGGAAGGGAGCCAAACCCCTGTACCTATGGAGTGGGGGGTGCATTTCCGCGCCGCGGACCCTGGAATTTGGACCGCGGCTGCCTGGGTACAGGGCAGCCGATCTCCTCTAAAAGGGGGAGGTTGGCAAGGTTACTTGCAATATGACAAAGGAGGGGCCATTCAAGGGCGCCTGCAGCAGTGGGTGGTTTTGGGCGATGACGCGAAGTTGGGCAGTGGTCTGGCCCACAATGCGCATGGCATTGGGAGTCTATTGCTTTCGGTTGGAATCCAAGATTGGGCCGCCCACATCACCATACCGCTGCGCCAGCCTCATCCGCGGCCATTCCAATCCACATGGCAGTGGTCCACAAGGTTTCCCTTGATTCAGCGCGCACGCGGGATGGCTGACATTCAGTGGCACCCGGGCTCACTTCCATTGCTGTCCCTGACTGCAGTGGCCGAAAAATGGGCGGCTGGGGCAGGATCAGCCGGAGCCTGGTTGTCTTTCGGACATCCCTTGTTCGGTCAAAGTGCTGAAGTGAAATGGCGTTTGACAGTGGGCGTGCTCAGGGGGGACATCCCTTGGACAGGCATAGATCTTGGTTCGGGTTCCGCTTTTGGATCGGATCCCGGTCAGCAATGGCACCTTCAATGGCTGTGGAAGTGAAGGGCTGGACATTCCGTTGCACCTCCGTACAACTGTGGTGGCCATTGTGGTTGGCCAGCATCAATGCCACACATGCCCAGACCTTTTACGAGGACGCATTGGACGTGCCGCTGGTGGCTGTGGCCTGGGATGCCGGTTGCGTAACACGCGATGAGTGCGCTGCACTGGCGGCCGCGTTTCGAGATCAGCCCCTAGCCGTGTGGACCCAGCAAGCGGTCGCTCTTGAATTGGCGCCGTCCCGGTCGTCTCAAGTGGTGGATTGCTTGCGCCATCTTCCTGAATGGCAAGAAGCTTTTCGGCTTTCAGCACAAATGCCAGACCGCCGCCCGACCTCCAATTTGCGGCTGAGGGGAGACTGTTCTCCGGGCGCGTCGGGCATGTATATCTCTTTTAGAGACAAGGGCAGAAAAGGCAGCGATGTGGGATGCAGGGCCATGTATCGAGAAGGACGAGGAGAACTCGAGTCTGCTCACTTCAAAGCCGCTGGGGCTCAGGGGAATTGGTGGTTTGGGACTTTGGCGGCCGGCTATGGGCAAGGGTTGGTTGTGTGGACGCCGGGTCCTTTTGATGACATCGGGGGGATGGAAGGAAGCCATAGGATTGGCCGGGGAATTCGTCCGGCCTCGTTTCGCCAGCGCGGGGTATGGAATGGCTTGGCTTGGCAGAAAAACCCGGGGGTTCATCGCCGGTGGAGGCCCAGCTGGTGTGTCATGGGCAAAACTTGGCCGGACCAAAGGAGGACCGCTGCCATGGGCGGGCGATGGAATCAGGTGGAGTGGGCAGGGCGCATTCAAGAATTGATGGGAGGCGACTGGGCAGGGGTGGCTGGAATCAATGGAGGGGGCGCAAGAAACGGGTGGAGTCTGCGCTGGGCAGCAGCTGCATTTCGCGGAGGCTGGGTGGGCTGGATGAGTGCCCTTAAGACTTGGTCGCGGGATTTGGAGGCCCATGCTCAGATCGAGCGGGACCATCCCCTACATCCCAAGTGGCGCAGTGGTGAAGTGCGCGCCACACCTCTTGATCCCGAAGCATTGCCCGGCATCTTGTGGAAGGGCGGCATTGCCTTCAAAGGAAGGTGGAGCGGCTGGGTGCGCATGGAGGTTCGGTGGTGGGGGACTCCACCTCATCGCGCGCGCAGGCGGACCGCATTGCGCATCGAAAGGCGGGGACACCGGTTGGACATCAGGACGTTCACCGAACCTGACGCGTCCTTTCGGTCGGGAACGGTAAATGGCGCCTTGGGCGAGCAGCATTGGTCGGCGCTGTGGCGCAAATTGAATGGCCCTTCCAAAAGGGATGCGCCGATTTGGCGGTGGTGCATCAGCGCAGCTGGAAGGGGCAGGACGGCAGGGTTGGCCTTGGCCTTCATGGGGTCTTGGAACGCACAAAAAAAGGGCCGTTGGCGACTGGGGATAGCCCAGTCTTGGGGTCAGGAAGGTGCGCCTGTCCGTTACCTTCAAGGATGGGATGGCAGGCCATCTGAACCGTTTTCCCAGTCGGGGGTCAAGGCCTATTTGCGCTGGAGATCGGCCAGTGGATCGTGGAACCTCAGGGCGCGCCTTGGGTGGTCATCGGGTGTGACAGCGGAAGAAAAGGGGGGTGTGTCGCACGGAATCCACGCTTTTCGGGTGGAATTCAAACCGCCTTGGCCTTCGGTGCGCCATAGGTAGCCGCTATATTGCAGGACGCTCTCAGGGCATTCTCCAATGATGGAGGGGCTCAAAAGCGACATACCTCAACCATATGGCAACCACTTCCGATATCAAGAACGGTTTGTGCCTGCGCCACCAAGGCGGGCTTTACCAGGTCCTCGAATTCCTTCACAAGAAGACGGCGCGGGGTTCCGGCAATGTCTGGACCAAAATGAAAAACCTGGAGAACGGCAAAATCATTGAGCATTCCTACAATACTGGAGCCAAGGTTGATGTGATTCGGGTCGAAACGCGCGAGCACACCTACCTGTACGAGGATGACATGGGGTACAACTTCATGAACACCGAGTCTTTTGAGCAAATTCTCTTGGAGAAGCACCTCATCGACAACTCTCATTTCCTCCAAGATGAAATGAAGTGCTTGATTGTATTTCATGCCGATGAGGAGCGTCCCCTCAGCGCTTCTTTGCCCAGCCACATTGAGGCGGAGGTGACCTACACCGAACCTGGTGTCAAAGGCGATACAGCCACCAACACCTTCAAGCCAGCCACCATCGACACCGGCGCAGAGGTGAGGGTGCCCTTGTTTATCAATTCAGGTGACCGCATCAAGGTGGACACCCGCACGGGCGACTACTCGGAACGGGTCAAGAAGTGACCCTTTATGGCCTCTGACCTTCGGACCAAAAAACGATTGGGCCGCCTGAGACAACAGGCGGATACGCTGTTAGAGCTGACGCAGGCGATCAACCGCAATGTGCCAGATGCGGCGCTTTTTGCGCTGTATCAGCGGTGTCTCGAAAGCATGGGTGTGGGCAAACTTGCTTTGTTTTCCCGCAGTCAAGAGGAGTCCGCTTGGGGGTGTTTGATTGAATGGGGCTACCCCACAAGCTTGCCCAAACTGGCCAATGCCGCGGAGGTCCTCTTGGGCAAGGCCCACGCCATTGTTGATGGGGACACGGAGGTGGAATTCGATCTGGCCATTCCTGTTGAGCACGACGGGGATGTCATTGCCTACGTGGTCATGGGGGACAGAGAAGAAGGCCGCGGCATGAGCCCTTCGATCCGCTATGTGCGGTTCATCACCACACTCACCAATGTTTTGGTGGTGGCCCTCCGCAACCGCGAATTGACAGCAGAGCGCATTCGAACGGCAGGTTTAGAGCGAGAATTGGCGTTGGCTGGCGAAATGCAGTCCATGCTCCTTCCGAGCAACCTGCCCAACGACGGGTACCGTTCTTTTTCGGCGCGGTACCGGCCACACCATCATGTTGGTGGTGATTATTACGACGCTGTAGAGCTTCCCGATGGCCGCATGGCCATCGCCATGGCAGACGTGAGTGGAAAAGGCATGCCCGCGGCTTTTCTGATGTCCAACTTTCAGGCGCATTTGCACGCCCACTTGGACCGCAACACGGGGCCGATTGATGGCGTTGTCAAGTTGCTCAATGACCGCGTTTTTGGCAGCGCAGGCGGGGAGCGCTTCATCACATTGTTTCTGGCCATTCACGACCCCGTTAAGCGGGTCATTGACTATGTGAATTGCGGCCACAATCCTCCTTTGTTTGTGCCCGCCAAAGGCCCGGGAACATTCCTTGGAGAAGGGTGCCCAGGTCTGGGCATGTTAGACGTTTTGCCGGAAGTTGGGGCGGGTCAACTCTTGGTTGAGGCGGGGTCAAAACTGGTCTGCTTCACCGATGGTTTGGTAGAGCAAGAAAACACCAGTGGCGAGGCCTACGGTGAGCACCGTTTGCAACAGTTGGTCGAGAAAGAAAGAAGTTCAGGATGCGAAGTGTTAAACACCAGCATTATAGTGGATTGGGAACAACACCGAGGTGTGGCGGATCCCGCAGACGATACGGCCCTGCTCACCGTTCATTTTTCTTGACCTCCAAGTCAATCACAACCAGGATGGCCATGAACCCCCAGAAGGGGGCGCTGGCCTTGTCGGTGTCGAGGTAGTTGTTCAGCACTCCGTGGATGAAGTAGGTCATCAGTCCCAAGTAGACTGACATGGCCCAGTAAGCCCGCCACCGGTCGCGGTCGCGCAGGGCACGGTATGTTCGAAATCCCATATTACAGCACGCAAGGAGGATCCCCAATATGATGAGGGTTCCGGGAATGCCTTGCTCGGCAAGGGGCCCCAAGTATTCGCTGTGGGCGTTGCCTCGGTCGGCATTGTTGGTCGAAATAATGGTGCGGTGTTCGGACCGCTGGTGGGGTGCGTAGACAAATTGGTACGTGCCCGGTCCCCATCCTGTAAGCGGACGCTCAGACCACAGACTGAGGGCGCAGCTCCAGCGGTTGATGCGCTCGAGATTGGAAGCGTCACTGGATACATTGCTGATGGATTCGACGTGCTCTGTGAGGTCGTCTGAAGAGTCCTGTTCATTGCGCTCCAAGGAGATGAGCAGCTGGTCCCAGGAGAGAAACAGCAATCCTGCTGCCAATACCCCAATGGCAATCAGGGTGCGCAGTTTGACACCCAGCCGCATCAAAACCCCCAATGCCGCTGCCGCCGCCAGCGATACCCAAGCTGCCCGTGTAAAGGAGAGGATGAGGCCCAAAGTGAGTACTGCAAAAGCCACCCCGATGCCGAATTTTCCAATGGCCTGACGGTTGGGTTTGAGCAGCAAAGCCAGCACCGGAAACCAGAACATGGCCAGGACAGCACCATAGCTGGTGTGGTCCTTGAAAAAAGGGTCCATGACCCAATGGCCGGCTTGTTTTTCAAAGCCGTAACCAGCGTGCCTCACCACCGTGTAAACAATGACGGCAAGCAGGGGCAACAGATAAAGCAGAACAAAGTGTTCTTGCCGGGCACGGTGCCGAACAATGGGGGCCAGCAGAAAAAAGAAGCCGACTACGAACCATGCCCTCGCGATGGTGAATTTCAGTGAAACCAATGGGTCCCATGACAGCAGCGTGGTCACGATGAGCCACAAAAACATGACCTGCAGCAAGCGTGAAATGGGGTGCCTTTCCAAATCCACGTCCATGCCAATTCCGCGCAACCTGTCGAGCAGAAACAGCAGCAGCAGACCAAACAAAATGGGCTCGGTCGGGAGGTAAAGTCCTACCCCTCCAATCTCGAGCTGTTCCAAGTTCAAACTGAGCGGCACCGTGGCCACGAGGCCCAAAAGCAGCAGGTCGCGTCTTGAAAGTGCCAGGCCCACAATGCCCAGAACCAATGGAAGGGCGGCCAACGCATAAAATTCTTGGGAGATCGCCCAAAAGAGCAAGGCGCCAAAACCCAGTATAACCGCTGCCGTTCCTCCGGAAATCGGAGAGCGGGAAGGGGCCAATACAGGGCGCTTTGCCTTGGATGCGGGGTTCATCGGATGGCGTCTCGCATCAACAAAAACACGAGGGCTGCCAATGCCAACGAAACGGCCCCCATCACAGTGATCAGCCAACGCACCGGGCGGGCTTTCTTATCGGAAACTGCGGCGCGGTCCACCACAAATGCAGCGGGTATTTGCGATTCCGCATCGAGCTTGTTGAGGTCGTATCGCTTCTTGAGTACGGCCTCTTGCTCGTAAGCATCTTCGAGCTTTGTGGTCAACTGGTTGTATTCATTGGCATAGGGTGCCAACCGCTCCATTTTAGATTGGATGTTCTCTGCCCGGGTCGTTTGCCCCTGGGCCAAGGCAGTCGCATACTGCTCGTTCAGGCCTTCGATTTGGATGGGGAAATCGTAGATGCCCACGCTGCGCAATTCGCCGAGCCTTCCCTCCATTTCCTTGATTTCGTTTTGGTTTTGACGCAATGACCGGTCGGCATACCGCAGGGCTTCACTGGCCCGATCGTTGCGCAGTTGGTTGGCCACAGAGTCCGTCAGTTGGGCAATGTCATTGGCCATGTTGCGGGCCATTTCAGGGGCCGAATCATAGACGTCGATGCGGATGGAACCGTATCGGGTCAGGGTTGCTCCGACTTTTCCGGCGTACACCTTGGCCATCGCAGCTTGCGCGCCAGTTTGCCCACGTTCAATGCTGTAATGCGACCAGAGGTCGTACTTCTCGATGACCCTTCTCCGAATGCGGTCCGAATTCAAGATCTGCAAAAGGCGCTCTGCATCCTCGGTTTCGCCGTAGGCCAAGATGTCCTCCCTTTTGACTTCTTCATAGAATTGGGCTCCAATGGATTGCTGCGGTAGGGCAAATAGCACCACGGAGGATTGAAATTCAGGTTCAATCAAAAACGAGGCAGCTGCACTGATCAATCCGCCGAGCAGTCCGGCGATAATCAGAGGTTGTCGCCAGTCCCAAACCCTGCGCAGCAAGGTGGTGTCATGGACATTGTTGTTGGATGAGGTCATATCCATGGTGTGCCAAATCAAGTTGCAGTTCTGTTCCAAGGCGCAAGATGCACCGGACTATTGGCCCAACGTCAACCCCAGACAAAGCGTATCTGTATTGTTTCAACTTTTGCACTTGAGCAGGTCGTAATTTGGCCCCATGGCAGTGGTGGCGATCAATACCCGCTTGGTGATTCCAGGCAAATTGGATGGCATTGGTTGGTTTACGCTTGAGACCGTTCAGCGCATCACAACGGCACATCCAGAGCACCAGTTTCACTTGCTCTTTGACCGGGAACCGCCGGAAGATTTGTTTCCCGGAAACAACGTAAAGTGCCATTGGGTATGGCCTCCAGCCCGCCGCCCATTCCTCTTGGACATCTGGTTTGATTGGGCAGTTCCCAGGATATTGAGAAAAGTAAAAGCCGACATTTTTGTGTCTCCAGATGGTTTTCTGAGCAGCAAGACCAACATCGTTCAGGTTGCGGTGCAGCACGACTTGAACTTTGAGCACCACCCTGAGTGGTTGCCCGAAGGTGTGGCCAAGCACTACAAACGGCGCTTTCCAATTGCCGCCAAGCGTGCAGCCAGAATCGCTACCGTGAGCCAGTTCAGTGCCGACGACATCCACAAGCGATATGGGGTGGCCCGAGAACACATAGATGTGGTCTACAATGGCGCCGGCAGCGTGTATCACAGTGCGCCTCTCGGTGCCAATGCAACCCAGCAGGCCCATTTGGTGCGTCAGAAGTACACCAACGGACAGCCCTTTTTCGTTTTCGTCGGAACCCAGCACCCCCGAAAAAACCTGCAAGGATTGATGGAGGCCTTCAGCGCTTACCGAGCGCAAGGCGGGCAATGGGACTTGATGTTGGTCGGGACTGCGATGTGGCGCCGGCGCCGGTTCGATGCGCGGCGCCCCATGAATGAGCTCCCGGGACATGTTCGCGACCATGTGCACACCTCGGGGTGGTTGGCCCAAGACGAGCTCGCGCAAGTTTTGTCCTCCGCTGGAGCGCTGGTTTTCATACCCTGGTTCGAAGGTTTTGGAATCCCTATGGTCGAGGCTTTTGCTGCTGGAACCCCGGTCATCCATGGCAACCGGACCTCCTTGCCTGAAGTGGCCAACGGGGCGGGAATCGAGGTCGACCCAGGAGACGTCGAACAAGTGGCCCAAGCCATGCGTCAAATCGAGGATGGGCCTGCGCTCAGAGCTGATTTAATCGAAAAAGGCAGGAGCCGAGCGGACGATTTCAGTTGGGAAAGAACCTCTGCTTTGTTGTGGTCGTGCATTGCCCAAGCTGGATCAGATGCGGGCATTGACATCCTGGACACGCAAGCCGGACCAAAGCCATTCTGATGGGGTTGAAGTTGCATGCGCTCAAAGGCCGCCTAGAAGCCGGAGTGGATGAAGCGGGAAGGGGCTGTCTGGCCGGACCTGTGACGGCTGCGGCGGTCATACCGGGCAGGGCAGGAAAGGCGTGGATGCGGGCAGGGCTCAACGACAGCAAGCAGCTCAATGCCAACACCCGACAGGAGTTGAGGCTTCGGATTGAATCGGAAGCCGCGGCCTGGGCTGTGGGTTGGGCGACGGTCGAAGAGATCGAAACACTCAACATCCTCAAGGCTTCCCATCTGGCGATGCACAGGGCCATCGATGCTTTGCAAATGGAGCCAGAATTTTTGTTGATCGATGGGAACAGATTCGAGGCCCATGCCATTCCCCATTCTTGCGAAATCAAGGGAGATGGACGGTTTTTGTCGATCGCCGCAGCCAGCGTCTTGGCCAAGACCCACCGGGACGCATTGATGCTCAAGCTGGCTGCAGAATTTCCTGTGTACGGCTGGGACCGCAGCAAAGGGTACCCCACGAAAGCGCACAAGGCAGCGCTGTCCGTGCATGGCACCTGCGTCCACCACAGGATGACCTTTAAGTGGTGAGGTCAAGTTCCAGCGCTTCAGGGATTTGTAAACAGAATGAAGGGCGCTTATCGAAGGCAGCGTGCCTTTGGGAGCCGCATTATCCAACCCCATGTTATCAATCGGTTAACCAGTGCTTTGGAATCCTTTTTCAAGTGAACACCGCCTTTAATTTGCGGTTGATTATCCGTAACCAAGAACCCACGTATGCGCACTTTTTTACTGTCTGTTGCAGTCCTTCTCACTGCCGCCCTTTCTGCCCAAACGGCCCATTTGGCCATGTTGGCAGATCCAACCGATGCATCCAATGCTCGGTTCGTCAAAATCGCCAACAATTCAGGTTCTACAGTGGACCTGACCGGTTGGTACCTCAAACGTTGGACCAACGGAAACGCGGATCCACAGTCCAGCCAAATCAGCCTGACCGACCTCGGCACGCTGGATGATGGCAGCTGTTATTACATCGCAGCATCGGCCTCAGGCTTTGAAGCGGCGTTCGGATTCGCACCGGACTTGGCTGGTGGCACTGGCGGCGCTGTTGACAGCAATGGAGACGACCAAGTGGCCCTTTTCGATGGTGGCGACAACATCGTGGACCTCTTCGGCGTGATCGGCGAAGACGGCTCAGATACCTGCCATGACTTCGAAGATGGGTATGCCTTGCGCACCACATCTGCCCCTGATGGAGACACTTGGGTAGGGGCCAATTGGACCATCTACAGTGATTTTTCAAACGCTACTGGATGCGTAGACCACAACGCAAACCAAGAGCAATTGGCTGCAGACATTGCCTTACTCGTGAGCGAATGCGGCGCCAACGTGGTGTCTGACGACAATGCATGCGGCGTGAACGGCGTGGTGGTGGAAGCGGGTGCTTATTTCTACGAACCAGCTGACCTCGAAGTGGCCATTGGCGACACCGTGGTTTGGGTCAACGTGGGAGGCTCTCACGATGTGAACGGCAACATCAGTGCCTTGACCGGAAATTCATACGGAAATCCAGAAGCGTTCTCATTGGCAGTCGCTTCGGGCGGAACTCCAGAAGCCCCAACCTGCATCGGCAGCTACACCTTTACAGTACCTGGAGTCTACAACTATGATTGCTCTGTCGGCAACCACGCCTCCTTGGGAATGGTCGCGACCGTGACGGTTGGAACTGGAGGTTGCACAGACAGCACCGCTACGAACTACAATGCAGGTGTCGACTTTGAAGACGGCTCTTGCACTTTCCCATCTGCCGCCACCATCAGTGCCATTCAACAGGACATGGGCGCCGATGACGACGGCACATTCGACGGCCAGGAAGTGACCGTTTCTGCGGTCGTTACGGGCGTTTATGGAAGCAACACTTCCATTCAGGACGGAGAAGGCCCTTGGAGTGGAATCTTCGTCTACGTTAGTGGTGGATTGCTCGACGGGGTTACCCCCGTTGCAGTCGGCGACAGCGTTTTGGTCACAGGAACCGTTGGAAGTTTCAGCGGCGGCACGCAGCTGTCATCGGCCACTGCAACCATCCTCAACAGCGGCAACGCCCTCCCAGCTCCAGCGGTTCTGTCTACTGCAGACGCGAACCTTGAAGAGTACGAGGGAGTGCTGTGTCAAGTCACGGGAGCCATCACAGGTGAGGTCAACAACTTCGGCGAATTCCCCATCGATGACGGCTCAGGCAACCACAATGTGGACGACCTCGGCTACGATGGGTACACGGAGCAAGGCGCAATGATTGGCGACAGTTACCGCGTAACTGGAGCCATCAACGGCGGTTTCGGAAACAGCATCGAGCCACGCGATGCAGATGACTTCCAAAAGCTCGGCTGCACCAACCCAGCTGCCGACAACTACGACGCAGAAGCCATCATCGACGACGACAGCTGCAACGTAGTGGACGGAGCGATTGCCATCTCAACCATTCAACAGGGGCAGTCTTTGGACCCTCCGGTTTTCACGGATTCATTGGTGACCGTAAGCGGTACCGTGACGGGCGTCTACGGCAGCTTGTTTAGCGTACAGCAGGGCCAAGGTGCCAACAGCGGCATCTTCGGATTCAACCCGGAAGTAGCACTGACTCTTGGTGATTTTGTGAGCCTGACGGGTGTGGTGAACGAATACTTCGGGCTCACCCAACTGGAAGGCGTGGATGGCAACCCTATCGCGACCAGCATCTTGAGCCAAGGCAACGATTTGCCTGCTGTGGAGGTGCTTGGGACAGGCGCTGCCAACATGGAAGAGTGGGAGGCTGTACTCGTACAGTCTACTGGAACGGTATCCTCTCCTGACCTCGGAAATGGGGAGTGGGGCATGGACGACACATCTGGAGAGCTCCGGGTCGACGACCGCGGATGGGACCACCAAGCCACCGGCGAGGTGGTCATCAACGCCCAGTTTCAAGTGACGGGTCCCTTGCACTACAGCTTTGGCAACTTCAAGTTGCTTCCACGCGACGAAGCCGATGTTCTCCTCTATGGTTGTGTGCTGCCCAACGCAGACAACTACACGCCAGGATCAGACATTGACGATGGTTCATGCACGGGCAGCGAGCCTTGCAACCTGTTCTTTAGTGAATGTGCAGAGGGGTCGAGCAACAACAAGTACTTGGAGGTATACAATCCCACAAGCAGCCCAGTGAGTCTCGCTTTGTACACGATTGCCAGCCAGTCCAACGGAGCCAACAACACCGATCCAACAGCCGAGGAGTGGGATTTCTGGAACGACATCTTCCCCACAGGCGGTTCCTTGGCCGCGGGCGAGACTTTCATGATTGTGCACCCTTCAGCGGAAGCATCCTTGCTCGACAGTGCGGATGCCACTTGGCAGTTCCTGTCCAACGGAGATGATGCCTTTGCACTCATGTTCAGCGCGACAGCATCATTTGGAAACGGAGGTGATTGGGACTTGCTCGATGTTATTGGAGAGCCTTATGGCTTGGATCCAGGCTCCGCCTGGGACGTTGCAGGTGTGACCAACGGCACCGTGAACCATACGTTGCGACGCAAGTCCAACATTTCGTTCGGAAACGGAGGAGATTGGGTCACCAGTGCAGGCACTTCTGCAGAGGACAGCGAGTGGATTGTTTTGGACAATGACTATGCTTTGAATAACGGGCTCGAAGGCTTCAATAGCCATGAATTTACCGGTTTGTGTGCCACCAGTTCTGAAGGCTGCACAGATCCGCTCGCCTTGAACTATGACCCGAACGCCACGGTGGACGATGGCAGCTGTCTGTTCATTCCCAACGTCACTATTCAGGAGATCAACCAAGACCTGACGACAGGGATTGTGACCACCAGCGGCATCGTCACAGGCGTTTACCTGACAGATGACGGTTCTTTTGGAAACCAAGCGGCATTCACGATGCAGAATGGCACTGGCGCTTTCTCTGGATACTGGGTACGAGGCTCCGACGCCACGGCAGAGTCCATTGGCAACGTACAAGTGGGTGATGAGGTGGAAATCACCGGAACACCTGATGACTGGTTTGGAAACGATTACTTCCCGAACCCCACCATCAACGTCATTTCCTCTGGCAACCCATTGCCTGCTGCTGAGGTACTCGCGACGGGAGATGTCAGTATGGAAGAGTGGGAGGCGGTATTGCTTTCTGTAACTGCAGTATGCGACAACCCCGATCTCGGCTTTGCGGAGTGGAGCGTCAACGATGGCAGCGGCGGAGCACGTGTGAACGACCGCGCCTATGACGCCATTGGTGCAGGAGTGGTTGAAGAGGGCCGGACCTACCGGGTGACAGCTCCAACGGGCTATGCTTTTGGCAACTGGAAGCTCGAGCCACGCGATTCCACCGACGTGGCCCGCTTGGGTTGCACCGACGCCACCTTCCCGAACTACTGGCCCTTGGCCAACGAAGACGACGGATCTTGCGCCAACATCCCAGGGTGTACTGACGCTGCAGCCGACAACTACAACCCCGATGCGACATCCGACGACGGCAGTTGTGTCATTACAGGTTGTAGCGATGAGACGGCATTGAACTACGACGCGACCGCTACAGTAGCAGACAACACGCTCTGCTACTACACGCTCCCGAACATCATTGTCAACGAGATCCACTACAACCCCTGCGACAACCAGGGAGGTGACTTCGATTGGGAGTTTGTAGAGTTCTACAATGCAGGCGACGAGGCTGACATCAGCGGCTTCGAAGTGTGGTCTGCTTTCTCCAACCCCACATCATTGGCGTTCGCCATGTCCTTCCCTGAGGGAACAATCATTCCTGCAGACAGCTACTTCTTGGTGGTTCCAGGTTTGGTGGCACAATCCAACTACCAAGACATGGGAATCACTGTATTTCTCATGGACAACGGAAACTGGGGCAACGGCGGTGGTACTGCTCAACTTCAGGACGCCTTCGGAAACATTCTGGATGCGGTCACTTACGATGATGCAGCGCCTTGGCCTTCACAGGAGATCAGCGTGCTGGGCAACATTCTGGCGGCCAGTCCTGACGGAGGCTGCGCTTCCTTGGAGCTCATTGCGACCAACCTCAACAACGACGATGCCGACAACTGGCAGAACAGCTGGGTCGACAACGGAACCCCAGGAGCAGCCAACAGCTCTGCCTTCGGTTGCACCGATGGCACTTCTTGCAACTACTTGGCCACCGCCTTGTTTGACGATGGAAGCTGCACTTACGATTGCTTGGGTTGTACCTACGAGTCTGCATCGAACTACGATGCCGATGCGATCATCGACGACGGAAACTGTGAGTTGACTGTGGCCAACCCTTGTCCAACAGACCTCAATGGAGACGGCACGACCTCGGTCAGTGACCTGCTGATTCTCCTCGGTGCGTTTGCCACCGACTGCGAATAATAACGGAGCCGATACGACTTTAGAAAGGCAGTGCTGAATGCACTGCCTTTCTTTTTTTGCGACCTTCACCTGCCCGGCCCCCTGATGGCCGAGGCTTTCAATCCCCCGTGATGTCAAACTTGGTCGAAGTCTTGAATTTGCTCGGTGCCTTGGCGCTGTTCATCTACGGGATGGTGGTCATGAGCGGTTCCATTCAACGCCTCACCGGCAGCCGCATGCGTCGCGCGGTCGGGAGGGTAACCCGCAAGCCTGAACGTGCTTATCTGGCGGGCCTGACCCTCACGGGAGTGTTGCAATCGAGCAGCGCCATCTCTGTGATCGCGGTGAGCTTTGCACAGGTTGGATTGTTGCGCCTGTCTGAGGCTTACTTCCTCATGTTGGGGGCCAATGTTGGCACCACTGTTACGGCGTGGCTTGTGGCCTTGACCATCAGCAAACCCTCACTCGGGGGGCTGGCATTGCCCTTGTTGGCGTTTGCACTGCCCTTGATGTTTTTCAAGCGACGGCGGACGCGCACCCTTGGTGAAGCCATCATCGGGTTTTCTCTGATGTTCGTGGGCTTGGGGTTGCTCAAAGAAGGTGTGCCGCCCATTACAGAGGCTGGTCTGGCGGGTTTTTTGGACTTCTTCAATGTGGGGGGCGTCGGTTCGATCCTTGGGGCCGTGCTGATTGGCATCTTGGCCACCATCGCCTTGCAGAGTTCTTCGGCGGTCATGGCGCTCGTCATTACCCTCGCTGCAGGGGGTGTGGTCACGGAATTCACCGGTGCTGCCGTCATATTGGGAGCCAACATTGGCACCACATCAACGGCCATTTTGGCATCCCTCGTAGCGGGCCGAGAAGCGCGCAGGGTGGCGGCTGTGCACTTCTTGCTCAACGCAGTGGGCGTGGCCCTTTTTCTTCCACTGCTCCAGCCTGTTTTGGATATGGTGCGGTGGTTTTTAGAGCCCGGCGGCGTCTTTTTGGGGGGCATTGGCGTCTTTCTGGCCCTATTTCATACCCTTTTCAATGTGATTGTCACAGCGATTTTCGGGTTGTTTCCCAGGCCGATCTTTTGGATGGCCCGCAAACTGGTCCCCGGAGAGGGGGTCCGGGATTTCCGTTCGCCATTGGTGGCGGCCAGCGCCATGGACGCTCCTGAATTGCAGGTGTTGGAGGCACAGCGGGAAGCGGAACATCACCATGAATTGGGGGTCAAGATGATGGGTGAGCTTGAGACCATGATGGCACAGGTGGACCCGACCAAAAGAGACAGGTCTTCGGACCGTGTCGGGGAGTTGAGGAGCCTGAGCGGCCGTTATGAATCAGAGCTAAAGGCCTTCTTGGAGCGGTTGGCACGGGGCAAGATTTCAGGGGCAACCTACAGACAGGTGCAGTTTCTTTTGGAATGGTCTACCGAAATCAGCCAGGTGGTGGAACTGTTGCACGTTTTCATGGAGGTTCAAATCGACAGGGAGCGCAACGAGGTCTTTTTTGCACCCAAACAACGCTCCCGCTTGGTGTCCATGCTGGGGGAGCTCACCTTGGGAATGGAAGCGATGGGACCATTGAATGGACCGACTGCGCTGGGCCGCAAATCTGCCCGCGACCATCTGAATCAGGTGGAGTTGCACTTGTCCAGTGCCAATGTGATCCGTGAACAGATGCGCACAAAGCACCTCGAGGATGCCAGAAAGGGGCGCTACTCTGTAGAGAGCGGCATGACGTTCAATGAGATGGGGAATCTGCTCGAGGAAATCGGACTCCGGCTGGGAATCTTGGCTTCCAAGTACGAGGAGATTTTTATGGCTTCCTCACTGAAGCGGTAATCAGCGTGTCGCTCGATTGGAGCGCCCTGTCCACAATGTGCACTGCGAACCTCAGGGTGTCCCAGGCAGAGCTGAGGTAGTAGCGGGGTTCCAAGTCTACGGTGATGGTACCGCGTTGGGCTTTGTTCTGACCTGTCGGGGCGATCAATGGCGCACGGTAGTAAAAAGGCACTTCGCCAATTTCAGGGTTGAGCTCAATGGTGGTCCATTCACCGTCCCGATACTCCTGGTATTCGCAGAAGACATTGTGGTGGTAAGGACAGAGGGGACAAAAGACGTCGGTGGTGTCGGCCTGTTCCAGCCCGAAATTCCCATCGCCGTCTTCGAACCCAATGATCAAGGTGCCCGTTTCTCCTTGGGTGAGCAGTTCAATGGAAGTCAAGTTGGGCTCAGGGGGGAGCGATACGGGAGTTTCACATCCCGATGCCAGCAGCAACAGGGCGGCCATGGCGGCTGCATACCGCCCTGAAATTTTGCTTGAGAACCCGTTGCACATGGTGGGAAATTAAGCCGCATTTTGCAGCCCATGTCAACAGGCGGTCCTCCTTTGGAAGATGTTGTGACACCCACCGGTTCTGCCGAGGGGGTAGCCCTGTGGCATGCCGTTTCGGATTTCATGACAGGCGGCGGGGTTCGAGCCGACTCAGAGGCATTCAATCGACTGGCTTTGAAAGTGTTTCGTTTTCAATTCCAGGGTTGCGCTTTGTACAACAAGTGGTGCAGGTATTTGGGTTGGTCGGACGCCGATATTGCAGGCGTCGGCCGGTGGCAGGACATTCCCACCATGCCCGTTGAGGCCTTCCGGTGGGGACAGGTTCAGACAGAGGGCATCGCAGAAAACCGTCCGCCCGTGGTGTTTCGGACCAGCGGAACGACAGGGGCTGACCGTGGCACCCACCACGTCCTGACGCCAGGGTTGTACCGGACATCTGCTTCGATTGGATTTGAGGACCGTTTCGGGCCTCCTGGTGACGGTGGGGCTGTCGTCTTGGGACTGCTTCCTGGTTACCTCGAAAGGCCCGACAGCAGTTTGGTACACATGGTAACGCTGCTGCGCGAGCAAGGATGGATGGAGTCAGGCGGCCATGCAGCGGGTGGGTTTTTCCTCGACAATGTCGAAGCCTTGTTCGGGGCCATTGCATCCATACAAGCGGAGGGCCGCACAGTGGTGCTCATTGGCGTCACTTGGGCTTTGGTCGATGCGGCCGAAGCGTGGAAGAACTCTGGAAGACCACCGCTCACAGAAGGGGTTCACATCGCCATCACCGGTGGCATGAAGGGTCGGAGAGAGGAGTGGGTATCTGAGCGGGTAAGGAGCACCATTCAACAGGGGTTTGGATGTCGGACTGTAGCGGGAGAATACGGCATGACGGAATTGCTCAGTCAGGCCTGGTCATTGAAAGATGGCCTCTACGAAACCCCGCCATGGATGCGCATTCGCATCCGGCGCACCGACGATGCGCTGTCCATCAATGACTCCGGAGCAACAGGAGGAGTGGACGTCATCGATCTGGCCAATTTGGCAAGTTGTGCCTTTCTTTCCACGCAGGATTTGGCGAGGCCAAGCGCATCAGAAACTGAGGGAATACAGGCCTTTGAGCTCTTGGGAAGGTTCGACCGATCCGAGGTGAGGGGCTGCAATTTGCTCGTGGATTGAATCCATCCTTTGGCATCCATCAAGTCGGCACCTAGCTTCGCGGCACCATGGAATCCGTCATCGCCTTGCTGGGGTTCACACTGGCCGCCTATTCGGTGGTTGGAAACGACAGCATCCAGACGCTTGGCACGTTTTTGACGTCCAATGAAGACAAGCCTTGGTGGTTGCTGTGGATCTTTGCCGGCGGCATCATGGCCATCGTGGTGACCATGGGCTATTTGGGCCTAGGAGAGTATCTCGGAGGCCGTGGGGGAGACCTCACATTTGGCAAATATGCGGGCCTGTTTCAAGACCCCTCAAAGCCCATTGACTTTCCTACGATCAGCATTTGGTACGTGTTGCCACCCCTGGCGCTTTTGGCCATTACGCGGTTGGGCATTCCTGTGAGCACCACCTTTTTGGTGTTGACCTTCTTTGCACCCAAAGCTTTGCCTAAAATGCTCGTCAAGAGCCTCGGTGGCTATGGTGTGGCGTTCATTTTTGCCATCCTCGCTTTTGTGGCGTTGAGCAGGATCACGGAGCGGTATTTCCTCAAGAATCCGATGGAAGAAGACCGCGGGATTCTGCGCTCGAAGCGGTTTTGGACGGTTACGCAATGGCTCGCTACGGGCTTCTTGTGGAGCCAATGGCTGACGCAAGATTTGGTCAACATCTTGGTGTACTTGGGAGATCCCGCCGATGTCCCGCTGTGGAAGTTCTTGTTTGCTTTGGTGGTGTTGGTGGGAATGCTGGGCTACATCTTCTACCAGAGGGGAGGAGAAATTCAGAAAATCGTTCGGGTAAAGACGAATACAGCAGACATCCGATCGGCCACTTTCATTGACCTCTTCTATGGGCTGGTATTGCTGACCTTTAAGTTTGATACGTTCGGCATTGGGGCCAAGGTGCCCATGAGCACCACTTGGGTATTCCTAGGGATGTTGGCTGGTCGAGAAGTTGCCCTGCGTTTGCGCCTGCACGAACTCGACAGCACTAGGGTATGGCCCATGGTACTCAGTGACCTTGGAAAGGCCACTTTGGGCTTGGTCATCAGTGTATTGCTGGTGGTGTTCCTCTACTTGGTAGAGGGCAGAGAGCTGGCCGCCTTGTTTGGTTGATGGGCGTTAGCCAACGGCCCGAACCAAATAGTAGTTCTTCTTTCCGCGCTGCAGCAGCACAATGCCACTGCCAATGCAATCGTCGGTACCGACGGTCTTGCTTTGGTCCACTTTGTTGCGGTTGACACTCACGGAGTTTTCCTTAAGCGCACGGCGGGCTTCTCCGCTGCTGGCAAGGAAGGGGGTGTCCCCGCCTGCGAGCAGGTCAATGATGCCAATTCCAGCCGCCAGGTCGTCTCGGGAAACTTCGCGCAAAGGCACCCCTTCGAAGACGCTCAGCAATTCAGATTCGGGCAAAGCGCGCAAGTCGTCTTCGGTACTCTTTCCAAACAGCAAGGCGGTTGCGGCCAAAGCAGTCTGCAGGTCTTCTTCACCATGGATGCGCCGGGTCACATCGGCAGCGAGTTCCTTTTGGAGCAAGCGTGCTCCTGGGTTTTGGGCGTGGGCAGCCTCCAGCTCCTCGATGCGGTCGCGGTCCAGCAATGTGAAAATGCGGATGTATCGGGCGGCATCGTCATCGGCCGCATTGATCCAGTACTGATAGAATTTGTAGGCGCTGGTGCGGGCTTTGTCAATCCAGACATTGCCTCCTTCACTTTTGCCAAATTTGGTTCCGTCCGACTTCGTGATCAGCGGGGCTGTCAGCGCGAAAGCATGGCCTTGGCCCTTCCGGCGGATGAGCTCCGTACCAGTGGTCATGTTGCCCCATTGGTCGCTGCCTCCCATTTGAAGCATGCAGCCCATTTCCTTCCAGAGGTGATAGAAGTCATAACCTTGGACCAACTGATAGCTGAACTCCGTGAAACTCATGCCGCTGTCGAGTCGGTTCTTCACAGAGTCTTTGGCCATCATGTAGTTGACCGTGATGTGCTTCCCGACGTCGCGGATGAAGTCCAGAAAGCTCAGGTCCTTGAACCAATCGAAGTTGTTGACCACCTGAGCGGCACAGGGGCCTTCGAAGTCCAAGAACCTTTCGAGCTGCGCGCGTTGACACGACAGGTTGTGCTCCAGCGTATCCACATCCAAGAATTGACGCTCTGCGGTTTTGCCGCTGGGGTCTCCTACCATTCCAGTGGCCCCCCCGACCAGCGCAATGGGGCGGTGTCCAGCACGTTGCAAGTGAACCAGCAACATCACGGGCACGAGGTTGCCGATGTGCAACGAGTCTGCAGTGGGGTCAAAACCCACATAACCTGTTGTTTGCTCCTTGGCAAGGTGCTCCTCGAGACCAGGCATGGCGTCGTGCAGGAGCCCGCGCCACTTCAATTCGGCAATGAAATCCATAGGCCGCGAAAGATACACCGCAGGCCTTGCTGTTTTGGTTCCTCAGAGAACTGAGACGAGGTCTTCCATTTGCATGCTCCGTGAACCTTTGAGCAGAACCGTCCGCCCTGCCACAGCGTTTGATTCTAGGGCAGTCCGCAGCCCGTCCATGTGTTCGAATGTCCGGTCGGCCGGTGCATGCGCCGCAAAGTCGGCTCCAACCACCCAACATTCAATGCTGCATTCTCGGGCGACATCCCTCACAAGCTGGTGGCCTTCGGCAGCATGTTGCCCCAGTTCTTTCATGTCGCCAAGAATCGCAAGCGGTTGTTCGTGCTGGCCAGCTGCAAAAGCCCTCAATGTCGACACCACTGAACTCGGGTTGGCATTGTAGCAGTCGACGATGACCACGTTGCGCTGGGTTTCGACCGTTTCTCCCCTCTGGTCCACGGGCAAGAATGCCCGCAATGCCGCATTGATTTTAGCAGGTTCTGTGCCGAAATAAGCGCCCACAGCAATGGCGGCCTTGATGTTATCCAGTTGGTGTGCTCCGTGCAGTTGGACGTTCAGTCCTGCTGTATTGAGGTGCCAAGGTCCAGGGGTCTGGCCCTGTTCAGCAGTCCACAACACAGGAGCATCGACTTGGTCTCCATTGCGCCATGCAAAGGGCGGGTGGTCCATGGTGCCATACGGCGCCACTTTGAGCCCGTCGAGTTTAGCCAAGGCCATCAGGTCTCGGTCTGCAGCATGAACGACCGCCGTCCCTTCTGATGCAGCCAGCCACTTGAACAGTTCTTGCTTGCCTTTTTTGACCCCTTCAACACCTCCAAAACCCTCCAAGTGGGCCAGTCCAACATTGGTGATCATGCCATGTGTAGGCTCAGCGATTTTACACAATTCTGCGATTTCCCCTTGGTGATTGGCCCCCATTTCCACGAGGGCAAATTCAGTGTCGATGGGCATCGACAGCAGTGTGAGGGGCACGCCTATGTGGTTGTTCAGGTTTCCATGGGTGGCGTGCACGTCCATATCTTGGCCCAGTACGGCCCGAATGAGCTCCTTGGTGGTGGTTTTCCCATTGCTCCCTGTTAAGCCAAAAACGGGGGCCTTGAAGCGCCGCCTGTGGGCTTGAGCCAAGAGTTGCAATGCGACAAGGCCATTGGCGACCTGCACGATGCCTGTTCCCTCAATGGTGGGGTCGTCCACCACGGCAGCGGTGCATCCTTTGGATATGGCCTCATGGGCAAAAGCATTGCCATCGAAGCGTTCCCCTTTTAGAGCGATGTAAAGCAGTCCCGGCCCGCATTTCCTGGAGTCAGTGGTGACGCCTTTGGATCGGTCGAAGAGGGAGAGAAGTTGTTGTGGCGTGGCGCCTTCCATGGTCACAAGAAACAGCGAACCCCGCTTGATCTAGAGGTCAAGCGGGGTTCGGAATCAACATTGGTTGGTGCTTACTTGCCGCCAGCCATAATATTTCCTCTCGGTGAGCCTACCCGGGTCATCGCGCAGCGGAAGCCGATGGTGGCCGAGCTTTGGTCTTCTTCCAAGAATCGGCGGGTGCCGGGAATAATCCAATAGGCCCTGTCGTTCCAGCTTCCGCCTTTGTAGACACGAACATTGTCGTTGATCAAAGAGGTTGCCCCGTAATCGTAGACCAGGTCATCGCGATCGCTGAGCTCTGTCTGGTCATAGGTAATGGAACTTTCGAGGTCTCCGTCGAGGTAGTCGATGTTGTCGGCCACTTTATAGTTGCGGCGGTCCAAATTCTCTTCGAGTGTGACTTTGCGATAGCGCATCTCACCGGGCATGCCCATGATGTTCTGGGTCCATGCCTTGCGAAGGTCTGGAGCTGCTGGTGCTTCACTTTCCTCGATCAGGTCAAGGGCCTCGTCCATTTTGGTCATGGCCTCTTCGTCCCGCTTCACGCCCAGGTCCTCATTGGCGCTTTCAATCTTGCTCATGAGGTTGTCGATGAGGTTCTGTCCCTCCGTGGTCAAAGAGCTGCCAGCCGTCTCCTGATACTCCTCGAGGTAAGCCTCAATGGTGGCGATGTCATACTCTACATAATCGAGCTTGTCCTTGACGTTGCCTTCACTGTCCAGCAACTTGGTAGAGAAAACGTTTCCTCTAAATGGGCGGAATTCCTGAGCGTCTTGAAGGGTACCAGGACGGTAGACATCCATAACCCACTCGCTGACATTGCCCGCCATGTTGTAGAGGCCATAGTCATTGGGGGCGTAGGAGTAAACCGGCGCTGTAACGTCAGCATTGTCGTTCAAAGCCCCTGCAACACCCATGTAGTCACCGCGTGCGCGCACAAAGTTGGCGTTGATCTCGCCGTAGAACTTGCCACGGCTGTCGTCGTTACGGACATAGTGTCCATCCCAGGGGTAGGTCCTGCGGCTGGTGATCAACTCCTCGCCACTGTTTCCGATGAGTGACAAAGCGGCGTACTCCCATTCTGCTTCGGTAGGCAGGCGATAGTCTGGCAGCAATATGCCATCGGTCATCGCCACATTCCGATAACCAACACCATTGGGTCGCAGGTCCTTGATGCCGTCGGCTGCTTTTGCCGCTTCTTCATACTGACCGTCGAGATAAGCTTCCGTACTAAAAAAGCTGTCGTCAACTTGGCCCGTGGGGTTGTGAACCAAGAATCCTTCCCGGACCATGATTTGCTCATTCACCCGGTCGGTCCTCCACTTACAGAACTCGTTGGCCTGCAACCAAGAGACACCCACAACAGGGTAATCCCTGTAGGCAGGGTGGCGCAAGTAGTAGTCTACATAAGGCTCGTTGTAGGCCCGGGGATCCCGCCACACGAGGGTGTCGGGCTTGGCGCGGTCTACAATTTCTGGGAACCCGTCGCCGTAGACACGATTCAACCAGAAGAGGTATTCCAGCCAATAGTAATTGGTGACCTCCGCCTCATCCATGTAGAATGAGCTGACCGTGACCCGGCGTGGAATGTTGTCCCAAGCACCGGTGAGGTCGTCTTCGACCTGACCCATTGTGAAGGTTCCACCTTCCACAAAAACGAGGCCTGGACCTGTTTCTTGGCCGATGTAAGGGAGTTGCTGAAATCCGCCGTTTTCAGAGTCGTTGTAAGCCCAGCCTGTGGAGCCAGAAGCAGGCCCTTGGCAGGAAGAGAACAACGAAGCCACAGCAAATGCTGTGAGCGAAGTCAGGAGGATGAAATGGAGCTTTTGCATCGCTTTCTATATGAGTTTCCTTGCAGGGAATGGATTAGAATCCCGGGCAGGGTGGGCTGCGGAATTTGATCCGTTTGGATCGGCAGTCGAAGTTCAAGGACATGCTGACCTCATGTGACCCGCCAGTTGCAGGAGTGAGGTCGGACACGGTCACATCGTAGCTGTATCCAAACTTGATGACATCGGATTGCACTCCCAACGTAACGATAAACGCGTCCCGATATTGGGTGCCGAGGATTCCGCGGTACCAAATTCCACCTACAATCGGGCCTTTGCTGACATAGCCACCGAAATTGAGCTGTTGGAATTCGCCTTGGCGGCGGTACAGGATGTTGGGGGAAATAAAGGCGCTGGCATAGCGGGCATCCCCGTCGAGCGGGAGCAGCGCTCCAAAGTGAGCAGTCAGCTTCATCGGCAGACGGCTCACCCCTACGACAAGGCTTTCATTGGGCTCGTTCAAGTGGTGGGCAGCAAATCCGAAGTAGACTTTTTTGCTGAAGCCGACAATGCCCGCACTGAAGTCAACTTGGCTGACTTGTCCTCCCCGGGGTTTGTCTTGGGACTCGTAGATGAAACCTTTCCGAGGATCAATCATGTCGCCAAACGTCAACTGACTCCAATCGAGGGCCTTCTGGAAATAGGTAGCCTCGAATCCGGCTTTGATCGAAAATTTACGGCTGATGGCTTGCTGATAGCTGTAGATTCCACTGATTCGGGTGGTGCTCAACGTGCCTCTTCCGGCCCGGTCATTCATGACGACAAAGCCAAGACCACCTGAAATACTCGGGATGTGTTGGTCGTATGCCGCCGCTGAAGTGACATAATTTCCGCTCATCGCCGGCCACTGATTCCGGTAGTTCATCACAAATCGCGGGCAACGTGCCGCGCCAGCAAAAGCGGGGTTCAAATAGACCGGGTTTGAATAGAATTGCGTGAATTCCGGGTCTTGGGCCGATGCTTTTTCCGGTGCAAACGTGCCAAGGCACGCCATTAGTAGCGCTATGGCCGGGAGGCCAAAAACGCGGGATGCCGCGGAGTATAGGGGCTGTTGGAGCTTCATGGCCGTGCAGTTTCCTGAGACACAAGTCTCGTGTATAAGATCGTGAAAATTACAAACTTGTGGGAATTGCCGAACATCTTTGCTTCGAAGCAACAAACAGAGCTGTTTTGACGTTGTTCGAGCAAGAATTTTCGACCACCCCCATGACCCAAACGATGCAGCAACAGAAACCGTTGCCTTGGATGGAATCAAAGCCATGTCATTTCCTGTTACGGGTGTCATGTGTTTTAGGTTTCCTCATTACGTTAAGCGGGGGCGCCTCTGCCCAGTTTACTTACGATTGGCCTGAGCACAGTGCACTCTCGGAAGGGCAGTGGTTCAAATTGGCCACCGTGCGCACCGGATTTCACAAAGTCGACGTGAATGTGATGTCCAGCCTCGGTTTGAATCCCGGGGATGTGGACCCCAGTCAGCTCAACCTTTACGGCCATGGCGGAGATGCGTTGCCCATTGACAATGCCTTGCCCCGGCCCTTGGATTTGGTGCCTGTTCCCATCGAGATGGTCGATGATGGCGACGGCCAGTTTGACGGCAATGACCATTTTGTCTTCATGGGCAATGGTCCCGAACAATGGAATTTCGATGAGGTCACCGGGAAATGGCGCCATGCGCTCAATCCTTGGTCAGATACCGCTTGGTATTACCTCCGTGTAGATGACGCCGTTCCGGTAAGGGTCACCAGTGCGCCAACCATCAGTGGAGACATCGATACGGTCCTTGTCGAAACGGATTTCCACCTGTTCCACGAATTGGAGCAGAGCACGATCATCCGCTCAGGCCGCAATTTTTTTGGCGAAATCTTTGATCAGAATCCAACCCACACCATACCCTTTCAGGTTCCAGATGTGGTGTCCAAAACAGCCCAGCTCGAAGTCAAGCTCATGGGCCGTTCTGTCGGTGCAGTGAGTCCCTACACGGTCTCTTTGGGTGACAGCAGTTGGACGATCACCCCTTCGGTAACCGGGTCGCAATCCCACGTCCCGCAAGCTCAAGTGGGAAGCGGTTTGTGGAGTTGGACGCCTTCTTCGGAAGTGGTGCAAGTGGGCATCACCTTGGATGCACAAGTGGCCGACGCCAAAGGGTGGTTGGATTACGTCCGTTTGATTGGAACACGCCAGGCGTCGATGTCAGGCTCGACCCAGCAAGAATTCATGCGCGCAGAGGTCGTAGCACCGGGACTCATCACTGAGTGGTCGGTGGCTGAAGCCCAATCTGTTCAACGGATTTGGGACGTAACCGATCCACAAGCTCCCGTAGCGGTGCCGTTTACTGTGGACGAAGGCAATGCGCGCTTTAGGGTGACAAGTGATGCCTTGCGGGCTTTCAGGGCTGGAACCGGCTCAGGATTCTACACACCAACCCCCATTGGTCCCGTTCAGAACACAGATGTTCACGGCATCCCTCAGGTCGACTTGGTGGTGATTACGCCGCCTGCCCTGCGCGAAGCCGCCGACAGCTTGGCTGGCATTCACTTCGCAGAGGGATTGAGCGTGGCGGTATTGGAGCCGTCGTTCATTTACGATTGCTTCAGTTCTGGAAGGGTCGATCCTACGGCATTTAAAATGCTCATGAAAATGCTCTACGATCGTGCGGAGGGCAATCCCAATTTGCAGCCGAGGTACCTGCAGCTGTTCGGGGATGGCACTTATCTCAACCGCAATTTGGCGCGCGAAGGCAACCTGCTGGTCTCATTTCAAAGCGCCCAAAGCCATACGCCTACGCAGAGTTACGTCACCGATGACTATTTCGGTTTCTTATCGGACATGGCGTCAGAGCGATTGACGGACACTTTGGCGATTGGCATCGGCCGCATACCAGCGAGCAGCTTGTCAGAAGCGTGGGATGCTGTGGGCAAAGTTTCGGCTTACCTCAGTGGCAATCCCGACCCCGAGGGGGCCGCCTGCCTCAATGCGGGGCTTCCTGGCTCCGAAGAGGGCAATCCTTATGGGCCTTGGCGCAACCGGGTGTGCTTTGTAGCCGATGATTTCGATGGCAACAGTGGGGCAACAGAGACCGGCCACACCGTTTACAGCATAGGGCACGCACAAGGCATGGAGGAAGGGCACGGCGCCTACGACCTCAAGCGGATTTTCATGGACGCTTATCCGCAGGTGGCAACCCCTGGAGGCGAGCGTTACCCGGAGGTCGAAATGGCCATCGACCGGCAGGTTCGCGAAGGCGCGCTTGTGATCAATTACATCGGCCATGGAGGTGAGCGCGGCTGGGCCCATGAGCGGGTCCTGAACACCTCCACCATAGGCGCATGGGACAACCTCGACC
>Ga0208971_1000242_pt1 | contig 41895 bp, 38 predicted proteins | sample AOAMet1_18_M0_10_2_FD_188229 | JGI IMG/M metagenome (GOLD analysis project Ga0208971, IMG submission 188229) | Ammonia-oxidizing marine microbial communities from Monterey Bay, California, USA - CAN11_18_M0_10 (SPAdes) | ecosystem: Environmental > Aquatic > Marine > Intertidal zone | place...
TCAGCATGAACAAACGCGACCACTTTTGCATCCGGATGGGCCTTGATTGCCGCTTCAAGCTTTTCTGGGTCGACTGGGTCGCCCCACCGGTCTGTGACCATGATGGCCGTTGCACCGCAACGTTCGGCGTTTTCTTTCATGCGCCCACCAAACACGCCGTTTTGACACACAATGACTTTGTCACCGCATTCGAGAAGGTTCACAAACGCCGCTTCCATGCCCGCGGAACCGGGCGCCGACAAGGGAATAGTCAGTTCATTTTTAGTTTGGAAGGCGGATTGAAGAAGCCGTTTAACATCATCCATTAAACCGACAAATAGCGGGTCCAAGTGACCAATTGTGGGGCGCGCAGAGGCGGCCAGCACGCGGGGAGAGACATCAGATGGCCCAGGGCCCATCAGCGTTCTCACAGGAGGATGAAAGGTAGACGACATAGCGAACTCCGTACGCGTTGAGTCATGGATCATTTATCAGCATTAATGATACGACCAATTCGCATCACGTAGCTGAATAAAGGTAATTCAAGTTGGTCAAAATACCCGCTGCTCGTACACTGTGAGGATGAGCCCTCAACCTATTTTGTATTCGTTTCGTCGCTGTCCTTATGCGATGCGCGCGCGCATGACCCTCTCCTACGCAGGCATCGAGGTGCGCTTACGCGAAGTGATTTTGAGGGATAAACCCGCGGCGATGCTTGGGGCGTCCTCAAAGGGTACTGTGCCCGTCTTGATTCAGAGCGATGGGAAGGTGATTGACGAGAGCCGAGACATTATGAGGTGGGCGCTCAATCAGAATGATCCTGCAAGCTGGCTTGAAAGCGCAGATAGAGACGACTCATTGGTGGACCTCTGCGATAGTGAGTTCAAGCATTGGCTGGACCGATACAAATACGCGGTTCGTTTTCCAGAACGCAACGAAGGCTGGTACCGCCAACAGGGCGAGCAGTTTCTCGCTCAACTTGAAATGCGGCTTTCACAGTGGCACTACCTTTCCGGCGCATCGCTCAGCGTGGTCGATGTCGCCATCGCGCCGTTCGTTCGCCAATTTGCCTCTGTCGATTCTCCGTGGTGGTCGGAGCGGCCCTACCCAAGCGTCAGCGACTGGCTGCACGAGTTCATCAACAGCTCACTGTTTCTCGGTGTCATGAATAAATACCCACAGTGGCTCGAAGGGGATGCCGACATTCCCTTCCCGACCCAGCCATACGAGCGTTTATAACACTCAGACAGTCATAGGCGTTATGGCGTTTGCCCTCTCACTTCGTTATAGCGATGCAGCGGCGATCTACTCAGAGGCTTATAATTTTGCGGCCGACCAACTCGCCTGATTAATGGCGGCTTTAGCATCTAGCTCTGCAGCCTCGAAAGCGCCGCCAATCACCTCCACACTCACACCTTTGTGTTCAAGCTCATCAAAGAGCGTGCGAAGCGGTTCTTGGCCGGCACAAACAATCACGGTATCAACGTCCAGACTCACAGGCTTATCTTCAATCATGAGATGCAGCCCATCGTCATCAATCAATCGATAATCAACACCGTTGACCATATTGACGCCTCGCCGACCCAAGGTGGTTCGGTGCGTCCAACCCGTCGTCTTACCCAGGCCGCGACCGACCGGAGTGGACTTACGCTGAATGAGATAGACCTCTCGATCCGCCCTTGCGACCACGGGCTCAACCCCAGTGACACCGCCTCGCGGATGATTTTCGAAATCAATACCCCACTCCTTTGCAAACACATCGACATCCATAGCGCCCGATGGGCCGTCATGAGTGATCAAGTCGGTGACATCAAAGCCGATACCGCCAGCGCCGAGCACCGCCACCTTTTTACCAACGGGCTTGCGGCCCAGAATCGCGTCGATGTAGCCAATCACCATAGGGTGATCGATGCCCTTAATGTGAGGAGTGCGTGGCATAATTCCCGTCGCTACGACAACGTGGTCAAAACCCTGGTTCTCAAGATCCTCGGCACTCACACGTGCCCCAAGCCGTAAGTCGACGTCCAGCTTGGTCAGCATTGTGTTGTAGTACCGAATCGTCTCGTGAAACTCCTCCTTACCCGGGACGCGTTTAGCGAGATTAAACTGCCCGCCAATTTCCTCGGCAGCATCAAACAAGGTGACCTTGTGCCCTCGCTCCGCCGCTACAGTGGCGTACGCCATGCCCGCAGGACCCGCACCAATCACAGCAACCGACTTCGGCGTCGTCGTCGGATCGTAGCTCAGCATGGTCTCGTGACATGCCCTTGGGTTAACCAAACACGACGTCGTTTTCATGCTGAACGTATGATCAAGACACGCCTGGTTGCAGGCGATGCAGGTATTAATTTCATCGCGACGACCGGAGGCTGCTTTATTCATAAACTCGCTGTCAGCAAGCATGGGCCGCGCCATAGACACCAGGTCAGCGTCGCCTCGCTCTAACACCTCTTCGGCGACCTCAGGCATGTTTATTCGATTTGAGGTAATAACAGGGATGCCCACTTCTTTTCGGACCCTGCCCGTTACGCGGGTAAACGCCGCACGTGGAACCATCGTCGCGATAGTGGGTACGTTGGCCTCGTGCCATACGAAATGCGTAGAGATAATGCTCACGCCCGCCTTTTCTAACTCACGCGCTAATTGTGCAATCTCATCCCAACTCATACCGCCTTGGAGCATGTCCATGGCCGCGATCCTAAACACGACAATAAAATCGTCGCCAACCGCCGCGCGAATACGCCGTACGACCTCGAGTGGGAAGCGCATGCGATTTTCATAACTCCCCCCCCACTCGTCAGTGCGCTGATTGGTTTTCTCAACAAGAAACGTCGACAGCAGGTACCCTGCCGACCCAATAATCTCAACCCCGTCGTAACCCGCTTGCTTGGCGAGTACCGCGCAGTGCGCGTGATCCGCAATTTGCTTTTCAAGACTCCCGGCATCGAGTTCGTTAGGGGTGAGCTTACTGATACGAGAGCGGACTTTTGACGGTGCGACTAAGTTAGGGTTGTGCGCGAGCGGCCCCATATGCAGAATCTGCATAATGATCTTCACGTCTGGGTCCGCCCCGTGAACCGCCTCGGTCACCAACCTGTGCCCATCAGCCTCGCGTTGGGTATTCAGTTTCGATGCCGCGAAAACAGGGTCCCCATTTTCGTCGTAAACTGCGACGCCACCTTCCTCATTGGGCGAAATCCCACCGGTAATAATCATTCCTATACCACCGACGGCACGCTCCGCATAAAAGGCCGCCATGCGCTCAAAGCCGTCGGGCATCTCTTCAAGACCCGTATGCATTGAACCCATAATTGAGCGATTTTTAATCGTGGTAAAACCCAGATCCAAGGGCTCAAATAGTCTAGGATAGTCAGCGGTTGTATCAACGAGCTCGGCAGTACTCACAGCAACATCTCCTCAAAGTAAGCCTTGCAGAGTATCAGGATCTGAACAGTTGCATAGTCGCGACCGGCAGGCAAACTTAGACAAAAGCGCAAGAGGCCCAAGAATGGATGTACTCAAAAGTAGTAGTCCGCTCATTGTTTATCTCGATGTGAAAAGCCCTTATGCCTTCGTTTCCGTCAAACCCACACTGACCTTAGAGCGAGAACTAGGACTTCAATTTGATTGGCGGCCCTATACGCTCGATATCCCCAGTTACCTGGGTTCGGCTCGCAAAGACAAGGGCGAAGTCGTTGAATCGAGCGGCCGTAGCCCCAAGATTTGGAACGCCATTCGCTACGCTTATATGGATGCACGCCGATATGCCGAACTTCAAGGCTATACGCTCAAAGGCACTGAGAAAATCTGGGACTCCAGTTTGGCCAACATGGGAATTCTATTTGTGAATCTCCACTTCCGAGACCGGATAGCCGCCTACCTCGAGGCCGTTTTCCCTCCGTTTTGGCGCAGAGAACTCGACATAGAGGACATTAACGTCATCAAAGACTGCTTGAAGGCCGCAGGGGTTGATAGCTCAAACTTTCAAACGTTTGTGACCGGCGCGGGCAAACGCATGCACGATCATATTCTCGATCACCGTTTCGACGCTGGAATGTATGGTGTACCGACTTATGTGTTGGATAACAGCGTCTTTTTCGGACGCGAGCATTTGCCTTATATAAGGTGGGTGTTATCGGGGAAACAAGGGCCAGCCCCGGATATTGCCAATGAGGTGTTTGAGTGATTATTGCCTACATCGACTTTAAATCGCTGGACTGTTACTTAGCACTAGACCCCCTGGTTGCGCTTGCTCAAGACTGCAATGTGAGCATTGACTGGCGGCCCTTTGTGAGTCGAGAACGCGCATTGCCGACACTCGTGGACGATGAGGATGTGACACATACCCATCACCGAACGCGCGCGGATGGCGAAATTAAGCTTCATGTGCATTACGCCGGACTGCGCGGTCTCGCGATCACACCACAACGTCGCCTCGTCGAAACACATCAAGCCCTGGCGAGCCTAAGCCGTATTGAAGGGGATCAAACCGAATTTGTCATGCGCTGCTTTGATACCCACTGGCGGGCACAGCAGGACATCAATAACGTCGAGTGGCTCACGAAAACGGCAGCTGACTGTGGTGTAAGCCTGCGCGAGTCCTCACCGGACCTTGATGTCTTGCAGATTGAGGCGGAAGACGCGGGGTTGTTTGACGCACCCACCTGCGTGATTGACGGACAACTTTTTATGGGTCGTGCACACCTACCCCTAATGCGCAGACTCCTTGAAGTGCCTCCAGACACAACTAATCCAGCGCAACTACTCTAAAAACGTTGAAATTTGTTCCAACGGCTTTTTTATAGTGGCGGCTCTCGGGACCTGCGCTCCCTCCGCAGGATGGCCCACCACCAGTAACATCGTCGCTCGCTCATTAGCGGGACGACCTAATATTTTGCTCAGAAACTTCATGGGATTGGGCGTGTGCGTCAATGTTGCTAGGCCGACATTATGCAAGGCCGTGATCAAAAGACCCGTCGCAATACCGACCGACTCAGACACGTAATAGTTTTTCTGCTTGGCACCTGACGGGTCAAGACTGTAACGCTCCGCAAAGACCGCAATTAACCAAGGCGCTGTCTCTAAAAATGGCTTTTGCGCATCGGTGCCAAGTCCGTGTAAATCCTCTAGCCATTGGTCGCCGGCTTTGCCGCCGTAGAAGGCCCGCTCCTCAGCTTCTGCTGCTAGACGAATCTGGTGCTTAATCTGCGGATCACTCACACAGGCAAAATGCCAAGGCTGGTGATTAGCCCCCGAAGGCGCTGAACCGGCCGTGCGAATACAGACTTCGATAATTTCTCGAGAAATTGGCTGACTCGAAAAATGACGAACTGTTCGACGGCGAGAGACAAACTCATAGTGTTGTGTCGCTCTCGGCAGCATCTCTGCAAGACCCATTGGGTCAGGTGCAGACAGAGGCACAGGATCAAAGTCATATTTCATGGGCTTGCTTGGATATCAGTGGTCTATACACCCACTCTAACACTCCCAATCAATGGCAGCGCATCACTTGGCAGGGCTAAAAAAGTTGAAATTAAACAAGGCACGAACCATGCTGAAGCGACAGTCATAGAAGCCGGGAATGCCAATGTCCACAAATATTGTGTGGCGTATCAATGATGTCTTAAAAACTGCGAAGGATAAGCAAGTTGGCTTTAAAGCAAGTTATTTCACGGCGTTTGTCGCTTATATGGCGATATCGATCGTGATTGAACTGACCCGTGAATGGTTGTTTGGCCCATCGGAAGACGGCTCTGTGACCGCCATTGTGGCGGAAGCCGTCATTGGACTCCTCATGATGCCGCTGGGGGTTGGCCTCGGTCTTCTCGGTATACGACGTGCATCGGGTCGCAATACACCTGTCAGCACACTCTGGGAGCCCTACACAATGGCTATCCCACTGCTTGTCATGTTTATCTTAATGGGTCTGCTGGTCCTCACAGGTCTAGCATTACTGATACTGCCCGGCATCTACCTGGCAATCGCTTACTCGTTTGCACCGTATCTCATCATTGAAAAAGGGTTGGGCATTTGGGAGTCCCTAGAAACATCGCGCAAGGCAATCACACCGTATTGGTGGCGCTACTTTGGCTTGATGCTCGTCAGCGGCCTGCTCGTCATCGGTGGCATGATCCCGCTATTTATTGGACTAGTCTGGGTATTGCCCATCATTACAATTGCGGCCGGTGAAGTCTTCGTTCAGACGTTTAACGACTCAACCACCAAAGACATCAAAGAGTCTGAAGAGGCGCCCACGACAGGCTGAGCGCTAATACCTGAGTTATCACACACGGCTGGCCTGAGACATGCGAACAGTTGCTGGCCCCTCCTAAAATGCGTCGTGCCACCCTGTATGTGGCGCGATTTTAGTCCTCAACAGCAGTAATAGAGGACCTGTGTTCGAGGCGGACAGCGTCTTTAGAATTGCTTAACCCAGGGACTTTGACTGATAAGTCAGTGCGATTTTTTGAATGGCGATCATGTACGCGGCCAGTCGAAGATCTTCAACTCGCCCATCCTCATGCCACTTCGCTCTCATCCCCTGTAGCGCTTCTCGCATGGTGTCGTCTAAACCTGACCGAACTAACTCAAGCTCGTCTGCACCTTTTACATAGTTGGCCTTAAAGCTGTCGGTGGGAGACCACTTATCTGCGCCGATTAACCCGCTTAAGCGTTCAAGCTCCGAGACCATCAAGGTCTGAGTCGCTTCCTGAGCTCGCCGCTCCATTCGACCAAACCGGATATGAGACAGGTTCTTAACCCACTCGAAATAAGAGACAGTTACGCCACCTGCATTGGCATAGAGGTCTGGAATAACTACGACACCACGCTGTCGTAATATGTCATCAGCCGCCGCGGTAATCGGGCCATTTGCCGCCTCAATGATTAACTTTGCTTTAATGTTCGCCGCATTCTTATGATGAATAACACCCTCTAAGGCCGCTGGAATCAGCAAATCACAGTCGGACTCTAGGACCGATGTACCGTCGGGCAAAAATGTCGCATCTGGATATCCTTTGACGCTACCCGAGGCCTCGATCCATGCCTTTACCGCCAGCACGTCCAATCCCGCTTCACTGACAATGGCGCCGTCGCGCTCGATAATGCCCGTGACCACGGCACCGTCCTCAAGCGATAGAAATTTTGCTGCATGAAAGCCTACATTACCCAAGCCTTGTACGACGACCCGCTTACCCTCTAGCCCTCCAGACAATGATGCGCGCTGGACATCAAGCGGCTCGCGGAAAAACTCCCTCAACGCAAATTGAATACCGCGCCCAGTAGCCTCGACTCTTCCTGCAATACCGGACTTATAAACCGGTTTACCGGTCACACACGCCAATGCATCTATCTCTGTTGGGTGTAAACGCTGATATTCATCCGCAATCCAGGCCATTTCACGAGCTGACGTACCCATATCGGGTGCCGGGACATTCTGGCTCGGGTGAATCAAATCGCGCTTAATCAACTCGTAAGCGAATCGACGAGTTATCTGTTCTATTTCGTGATCATCATAGTCATTCGGATTGATGCAAAGACCCCCTTTTGAGCCCCCAAATGGGACATCAACCACGGCACTCTTGTAGGTCATCAAAGCAGCGAGAGCCTCTACCTCGTCCTGATTAACGGCCAGTGAGTAACGAATGCCTCCTTTTACCGGGGTAATGTGATCAGAGTGGACAGAGCGATAACCGGTAAAGACATGAATCCTCTCACGCAGGCGCACCGGAAATCGGACCGTATAGGTCGCATTACAGGTCCGAATTTGTTGAGCCAGACCAGGCGGCAGGTCTAGCAGATTAACCGCCCGCAGAAATTGTCTATCAACGTTAGCCGTAAAGCTTAACTCTCGAGAAGACATCGCAGAGCTCCCACTGAATTTCGGATTTTGTCGCGCTTATCGCGATAATAACACTTCAACAATGCCACATTAGGTAAATTCAAATGGCGTCCACACGCGCACCTTGGGCTTTCAAAATCGGCTTCATTTGTCGGTAAGCCTCCGGTGTTCGCACCAATGGGATACGCGGATACAGATGATGAATGACATGGTATTGCATGCCGGACGACCAAATATTCCCAAGGCGAGACTTGAAGCTTTGCGTGTCGTTGTAGCGATCAGTACCGCACCCCGGATTATGCGGAGCCCATGAAAGGTAGAACTGGGTGTAGGTGATACCAATCTGCCATGGAAGCCACCACAACAGGGCGACTTCGATCGCCAACCCATTCAACGCCGTACCACATAAAATGCCGAGATAAACCAGACGGTAACCGGCCGACAACAAAAGAAGATCTTCACGACCAATACGCTTTAAGCATCGCGCGTACGGGTGCTCTCGACCGAAAGGCTGTGGCTGCCGCCACTGCAAACTTCCCCAGAGAAAGCCAAGCACTGTGTCGTAATGATGATCATAATCGGGATCAAGCTCAGGGTCATTTGCGTGCTTGTGATGCTCCATGTGCGTTGCGCGCAGCACCGAGAAGGGCATCACCAGTGGGATCGGACTTAGGTGGCCCACCAATTCATTAAGCCAGCGCTTTGACTTCCCCGGCATCGCAAAGATTGAATGCTGGGCCTCATGAGACGGCAGGTAACAGGCTGCGATATTAATCGTCGCAACTATGAACCCGACCCATAGTGGGAGAATGCCATTCAAACAGAGCACCCACATGGACAGCCAGCACACCAGATTGCCCAAACCCCACGCGAGTGAGAGATACGGGAATTTATCCAAGTGCTGTTTTGCAATTTCGCGCTCCATGGCACGAAGTTCTAGCGCGGTTTTTCCTGTTAAATCCATCGTCCCGTCCATGACGCGATACCTCCCCAGACCCCAAATATAATTAACGACACTGTCCACACATCGACGCCACCCAGCGTTATCACCCCAAACTGCGCCATCACCTGAACCGAGAGCGGCGCTAAAAAAGCGAGTCCAAAAAAGAAAGGTAACGCCGTCAAAAACCACTCCAACAATTTTGTGAGCATGTTAGCCATTTTCTATTCCGTTATGACAGAGACGCTCGAATCCGCTCAATGGGTATCGAGCGACTCAGCAACTTGTTTGCCGCAAAGGCGCGCTGTGGAAGCGCACCCAAACGCGACGCGTGCTCCATGGCCCGGTCAATAAGCGCCTCTGGAGCCACCACCTCATCAAGGAAGCCGGCTGCTAATGCCGATTCTGGCGAATGAATTTGGGCCGCGACGATGGACTCAAACCGGTGAGCCTCTGACAGTCGGTAAACGGCAGGTTCATAGCCAAACGCCGGCAAATCCATATCAATCGCAGTTTCGTTAAGTCCGTACTTAAAGTCGCCAGCCATGCCAATGCGTTTATCTGCACAAACCAACATCACCGAGCCCAATGCAAGACAATGGCCCGTCACCGCACATACAACCGGATGAGGAAAGGTGAAAATGCGAAACGCTAATTCGCCGCCCGCCTGCACCATAGCCGCTGCGGCATCAGCGTCTCCGCTCTTGACGACCTTGAGATCAAAGCCCGCTGAGAAACAATCTTCGCGTCCCATCCACATCAGAGCCGCTTTCTTGGCTTCTATTTCATCCAGGGCGTCGTTGAAGTCGCGAATACTCTCCGGTGAAAAAACATTCCGCTTGCCATCGTCATGACGCAAGACAGCGACGTTGTCTTGAAATTCCAGATGCAGAGCCATAAGTCGTTCCTTGTTATTTTTTATGATGGCAGATTCCATGCCATTTATTAATCGACTAAGTCCACGCTGTCACCAACAACACCAGAACATAAAACGCCTTATTTGAACAAAATTAAAAAGCACTGCCCCGCTCAATCTGGAACAGCATTCAAGCCCCTTACCTACTTAGTGTTATTGGTTACTTTTTTACAGCGCTTATATTTATACAGGAAGATAAACAAATGCCGCTAGAGGAAATAGCAAATGGCGGGACCCATTCGAGACGGCCTTCGCAAAATGCACTTTGCATCGAGTGATACGGCATTAGCGGCAATCAGCTCTGCGATTAACAACGACGCAACTTATCGGAAGCGTATTAATCGGTCTGCGACGAAGCTGGTGACCGCCAGCCGATGTCGCTCACACGAGTCAGGCACTCTTGACTCCTTTCTTCGCGAGTTTGGATTATCCAATTCCGAGGGGATTGCACTGATGTGCTTAGCGGAAGCGTTACTCCGAGTGCCTGATCAAGCAACGATTGACTCCCTGATATCCGAGAAGATAAACGAGGGGAACTGGGGTGCCCATAAGAACGCATCCGACTCCAAATTGGTCAACGCATCGGTCTGGGGGCTGATGTTAGCAGGCAAGATCATCGGCGTACCCAACACCTCAGAGACGCTCAAACGCAACTGGCTCTCCGAGCTTTCACATCGACTGACAGAGCCTGTGGTGAGACTGGCTACGCTGCAAGCCATGAAAATTTTGGGTGGTCAATTTGTTCTTGGTCAGAATATACCCGCTGCACTCACGCGCTCTGCGAGCGCCGATATCCGGTGCAGTTTCGATATGCTCGGCGAGGGTGCCCGGACTCATGCCGACGCCGAGCGATACTTTGAAAGCTACAAGCATGCGATCAGCACCGTCGGGCAGAGCAATACAGCGAGCACCGTGAGTGACGCGCATGGCATATCAGTAAAACTCTCAGCGCTTCATCCACGCTTCTCCGAAAGCCAGCGTGATCTCTGCCTGCCGAAACTTAAAGAAAAAGTTTTGGCGCTTGCCGAACTGGCAAGCCATCACGGCTTAGGTCTCAGCCTTGACGCCGAGGAGTGCAGTCGACTCGAACTCACTCTCGATGTCTTTGAATGGCTCTGCGATCAACCCAGTCTCGCGTCATGGAGTGGACTTGGCTTCGTGCTCCAGGCCTATCAAAAACGTGCTCTCGAGGTCGCAATATGGCTGACTCAACAAGCCAAGCGCCGTCCACAAGGGGTCATGGTTCGACTGGTCAAGGGCGCTTATTGGGACACCGAAATAAAAATTGCGCAGCAAAAAGGTCTTGAGGACTATCCGGTTTTTACGAATAAAATTCATAGCGATCTATCTTACGAAGCCTGCGCGACCACACTATTTTCGTGCCCTCGTATTTATTGTCAGTTTGCCACCCACAATGCGCTCACTATCGCGCAAATACTCCAATTCACCTCTGATTCAGATCATCCCTTCGAGCTCCAAAAGCTCCACGGCATGGGTGATCTGCTGTATGCCGTCGTAAGCGAACAGTATCCGCAGGTGCCCGTTAGGACCTACGCACCGGTGGGTCAACACGAGGACTTGCTGCCCTATTTAGTCAGACGCTTGCTCGAAAACGGCGCAAACAGTTCGTTTGTCAATCGTTTCTTAGACTCGGAGCTGCCTGTCGCTGCACTCGTCGAAGACCCCTTAGCACGCCTCACAACACCCAACGGCAAAGACCCAATACAAATTCCCATCCCTTGTCATATTTTTTCCAATAGTTCGCCGCATTGGCGCGCGGCAAAAGGCGCCGACCTCGACGCCCGATCTACCGCCACTGAATTTGAGGCCGCCAGTGGCCGCGCGACATTACTTGGGCATTCGACATTCGATTTTGATGCCTCTTACGAGGGTCCTATTTGCGACGCTCGTTGTCCGACAACGGGGGAATCTATTGGAAGCACCGCCGCGTCGACACTAGCAGACGTTGATGACGCAGTAACGCGAGCGCACCTCGCCTTTCCTCACTGGTCACGGCGTCCCGTAGGCGAGCGCGCAGGCTTGCTCAAACGCGCCGGAGATCTATTAGAGGCAAATACCCTTGAGCTCACTGCACTCATCGCACGTGAGGCCGGTCGCACACTGAACGACGGCTTGGATGAAGTCCGAGAGGCCGTCGATTTCTGCCGATATTATGCGGCGCAAGCAGAGGTGCTTTTGGGTGAGGTGCAAGAGCTTCCTGGAGTCACAGGCGAGACTAATCAGCTCAGATACTCCGCGAGGGGCGTTTGGCTCTGCATCAGTCCATGGAATTTTCCGCTCGCGATCTTTGTGGGACAAATTGCGGCCAACCTTGCCGTAGGTAATACCGTCGTTGCGAAGCCCGCCGAACAGACGCCCTTAGTCGCACGTTTCGCACTCCACTTATTCACACAAGCCGGCATTGAGTCGGACGTGTTGTCAGTTCTTTACGGCGATGGCCCTAATGTCGGCACCCCCTTGGTGGATGACACTCGAGTCCGTGGCGTCTCGTTCACCGGAAGCCACGCGACAGCCCTCATGATCAATCGCCAACTGGCCCGTCGAACAGGTCCAATTACTCCTTTTATTGCCGAAACGGGTGGCATCAACTGCATGTTCGTAGACTCCACTGCGCTCCCCGAGCAAGTGATTGACGACGTCATTAACTCAGCATTTCGTTCGGCAGGACAACGCTGCTCAGCACTCCGGGTCCTTTTTCTCCAACGCGAAATAGCGGACAAGATGCTGGCTATTTTAGAAGGGGCCATGCACGAACTGATCGTTGGGGACCCGAGACAACTAGCCACCGACGTGGGGCCCGTCATTGACCGTCGCGCAAAAAAGACCATCGACGAACACCTTGCGCACCTCGACAAGACTGCCACATTGCGCGCCATCACCCCCTTTGATCATACGGCGTACGCGGGGCATTTTATCGCGCCTCAGGTTTGGGAGATCAACGCATTAGCGGATCTGACACATGAAATATTCGGCCCGGTACTCCATGTCATACGTTACGACACCGACGACCTCTCACGAATTTTTTCCGACATAAGGGCCTCTGAGTGTGCCCTGACCATGGGCGTACACAGCAGACTCCGAGGGTTACACGAGCGCATCCGCGACGAAGCACTGGTCGGTAATCTTTACATCAACAGGGACACGGTGGGTGCTGTCGTCGGCAGTCACCCTTTCGGTGGGCACGGCGTGTCCGGCACGGGTCCAAAAGCGGGGGGTCCAAATTACTTAAAGCGGTTGGTCAACGAGCACACGGTGACGGACAACATCACGGCCCTGGGGGGCAATACGGCACTGTTCAATCTCGAGTAACTGCGTTTAACTATCGCGCCCTGCATTCTCGCGTTATCCGTGAGGCTAATGCAGGCAAAATACATCTAAAAATCAATTGAATGGGACCTTGGAGGTCGACGTGGAGCTTTTTTCAGGAAAAACGGTCGTGATATCGGGTGGTGCTGAAGGCATTGGCTTTGCAGTCGCGCAAGCAGTAGGCCGTGAAGGTATGAATGTTGTCATTACCGACATCTCCACAGAGACACTGGCGCAAGCTCAAGCGAAGTTGAGCGACCAGGGCATCGCCGTCCTAGCACTCGCAGCCGATGTCAGAAAAGAAGCTGACTGGGAACGTGTCGTGGAGGCAACTATTGCTCAGTTTGGTGCTATTCATGGCCTCATGAACAATGCGGGGGTCGGCGGGGGTGGCTCAAGTGGTCCCATTGAAGAGCACTCGGCTGAAGATTGGCGCTGGACCATCGATGTTAATTTGATGGGCGTTGTCTTTGGCATGAAAACCGTGGTTCCTCATATCAAAGCGGCTGGGGGTGGCTGGATCGTCAACGTGGCCTCCATGGCAGGCATGAGCGGCTTCCCCTTTGGCGGTGCGTACAACGCCACCAAACTCGCCGTGGCGGGGCTGTCAGAAGGCTGGGCTATGGAGCTTGCTCCGTTTGGCATCCAGGTGGCCGCTCTGTGCCCCGCGTTTGTCAAAACACGTATTCATCTGTCAGATCGTGTCCGCCCCGAAGACTATGGTGATGCCCAGCGCACGCTCTTACGTTCTGAAGAAGATCTCGACCCTGAGACCGCGTCTACCGGCATTGCCAACGCGGTCAAAAACGGCATTGATCCCGACGTTCTTGCGTTGCGTGTTGTGGAGTCACTACGGGCTGGCGATATCTATATCTTCACACACCCCTCGTACAGCGAGGTCAGCAAGCAGCGTTATTCAATGATTGAGCAATGTTTTGATAACGCCGCTGAAAGCCCGATTGTTGGAAACATCGAAAGTGCGCCGCTGGATCCCGATCTTTTCAAGTAAGGGAACGACGAAGCGCCGATAGTTTTTCATCAAGGGCGTCGATGACATCGTCAAACGCAGCTTGAATGAGCGCCTCGTCGCCATCAATACGAGAGGGGTCTGGCATGCCCCAATGGACTTTCGCCGCGCCTTTCATCCACAAAGGACAGGCTTCACCCGCCGCAGAATCACAAACGGTGACCACAAGATCAAAGTGCAGATCTGAGTAGTCATTCCACGACTGACTGACTAGGGCGTCCGTCGGTAAGCCGCGTGCGGCCAAGTACGTGAGTGTGCTTGGATGAACCACTCCAGCGGGCTGGCTGCCGGCACTGTAAGCTTTAAAAAAACCAGCGTGGTTCGTATTCGCAATCACCTCCGCCAAGACACTTCGGCAACGGTTATGCGTGCAAACAAAGAGAATTTGATAGGGATTTGACATCAAAGCTATACCTTTCATACCCGAATTCTTTTAGGGTAGCGCCCCCGTGTGACAACTCAACGTAATCGTGACCCGATGTTAAGCATTCCGACAAATCGGATTCTAATATTTGGCTTCTTAGCCTTCATCCTCATTGGCCTTGAACAAGGCGTATTGGGACTATTTGTCGCCGAGCTGGGTCAGCACTTCAATCGCTCGCCAAAGGATCTCGGTTTGTTTTTCGCACTCCACGGCATCGGCTCCGGCCTCGTTACCGCCGTGGCATTGGTGTCCTGGGTAGAACGAATAAACAGCAAGCGGATTGCGCTGTCGAGTCTTGCACTGGGCTTGGGATCCGGGCTGATTGTGGTGGGAGACTCATGGCATCTTAAACTGATCGCCGCTCCGCTTTTAGGCATTGGCTTTGGCGGGCTCTCTATGTCTTTCAATACGCTTTTTGTGACCTATTTCTCTCAGAAAAACGCAAGTTTACTTAACGTTCTGAACGCAACCTATGGAATCGGTGCCGTCGCAGCGCCGTGGCTCTTAAGTCGAGACCTTCTGGCTGGAAGTGAACTGTTTAACGTCATTGCCTTACTGTCCTTTATTGTTCTGGTGGGCGCTTGGACGATCGATGATCGCATTCCGAGCCACACACATACGGACACCACAAGCTCAACGACCACAAGTGTCTATCCGATATTACTTGTCGCATTCCTCATTTTATTCATCGAGGCGGCCTTCACCTACTGGATGCCCTCACTACTCAGCAAGCAGTCCGGTAACGATGGCAACGCCGCCGGCTACATGGCGCAATTTTTCTTTTGGTTCGTCATTGTCCGTCTTTCCGCCGCCGCACTGGCAGTCTGGGTATCGACGCTTGGATTTGCGCTCCTTGGGCTACTGGGTCTCTGCCTCTCTCTTGTGGGGGTCGTGACCGGTTTTGTGGCACTCGCGAACACCAGCTTCACCGGGGCGTTTATGGGCCTTATTTTCCCCAATGCCTATGCGTGGATGCTGACCAAGAGTGGTGGTGGAACTGCCATGGGCGCGCGCATACTGTTAAGCGCCATCGTTGGTGCAACCACCGGTCCCTGGATCCTCGGTTGGATACTGCCAATTGCAGGCGAGACCCCGGTGCTGGTGGTACTCAGCGCGGTCAGCGCGGCCACCTTTTTGCTGATGCTTTTTCTCGACGTAAAAACCCGGTAGCTACCCGTAAACGCAACGCTAAAGGATGTCTAGGGCGATGATCCGTGATTAGATAGGCGCCCACTTCATACTTTTAATTCAGGGAGTCTCAATCAATGGACACATCCACACTCTTCTCGCTCAAAGGCCGAACAGCACTGGTTACTGGAGGTTCACGCGGTATCGGTAAAATGATCGCTGCGGGTTTTATTGCGCAAGGCGCAAAAGTTTATATTTCTTCGCGTAAGGCTGATGTGTGTGATGCAACGGCGGCCGAGCTGGGACCCAACTGTTTCTCGCTCCCGCACGATGTGAGTACCGTTGCCGGATGCCAAATGCTGGCCGACGAGTACTTCAAGCACGAGAAATCACTGGATATTTTGGTGAACAATGCGGGCGCTGCTTGGGGCGAGGCATTTGAAACTTTCCCAGAAAGTGGCTGGGACAAGGTCATGGACCTCAACGTCAAGTCTCTGTTCTTCCTCACACAAGCACTTCACGGACCCTTGAAGTCGGCGGCCTCAAAATCGCAACCCGGTAAAGTCATTAACATTGCATCAATCGATGGCATTCGCATTAACGCGTGGGAAACCTACAGTTACCAGGCCTCAAAAGCCGCGGTCATTCAACTCACTCGCCGTATGGCAACACGCCTTATCAAAGATCATATTAACGTCACCGCAATTGCACCCGGCGCCTTTGCCTCCGAGATGAACAAGGCAGCGCGCGATTTTGAAGACGAAGTCGGCCACGGTGTTCCCTCGGGACGAATTGGTCACGACGAAGACATGGCGGCCGTGGCTATTTACCTGGCTGCACGCAGTGGCGACTATGTTGTCGGCGAGACGATTGCTGTCGATGGTGGCGTGGTGTACGGGGCTGCAGGAGCATCCATGGACGCGTGATGATTGGTCGTCGATCATTAAAAAGCCCCCAAATTGGGGGCTTTTTAGTTTTTAAACGGCACATACCCTGTTCAAGCGTTCTTCTTTGAAGCGCGTTTTACTGAGCCTGGTCTTTTTGTAGATTGTAAAGGGGCTCGATCATCTGATCGACACCAAAGCTCGCAGGACGCTGACGCGGTGGGAACTGAGCCAGCGATGTTAAGAACTTTTGAAGCTCTATACGCGCTACCGCTATGCGGGGAGGGACTTTTCTAACCCACCAGTCCTCGTAGTTATCAGCGTTCTCGTCGGCCCGCTCAAACGGGTCACGCCGCAGATTAAACAACTTTGGAATTCGCAGTTGATCAAACTCCTCCCGCCACACTGCGAACCCTTTTGCGCGCTGCTCGGCAAACACTACCTTCCAGTCTCCCGTGCGAATTCCGGTGAGTACACCGTCGTCGCTCCAGTAAAAAAACGAATTACGAGGCCCTTGATCTGTCTCACCCGCAAGCAGGGGCAGGAAGTTATACCCATCAAGGTGATTTTTGTAGGGCTTGCCATCAACCGTCACGCCCGCCTTGAGCTCAGCGACAACATTAGGCCGACCCGCCGCCGCCATCAGCGTAGGTATCCAGTCCTCGTGGGACATAATTTCGTTAACAACAGTGCCCTTAGGAATTCGACCCGGCCACTTCACCATGGCAGGAACGCGGAAACCGCCCTCCCAGTTGGTGTTTTTTTCACTGCGAAACGGTGTTATCGCCGCATCAGGCCAGGTGTTGTAGTGCGGCCCATTGTCGGTGGAGTACATGACGATGGTGTTGTCCGCAACCCCCAGCTCCTCGAGATGATCGAGAAGTTCTCCAACCATCATGTCGTGTCCAACCATGGCGTCGTTGTAAAAACCCTGCCCAGATAGACCCCGCTCATCGTCGGCAGTGTGGGTGAAAAAGTGCATACGCGTGGTGTTGTACCAGACGAAGAAGGGCTTCCCTTGATCCACCGCTCGCGTCATAAAATCGAGCGCAGCAAGCTTAAACTCGCGATCGACCGTCTTCATTCGCTGCTTTGTGAGGGCACCGGTATCAACAATATCGCCGTCGGCAAAGCTATGAATGACGCCACGTGGCGAGAACAATTTAACGAGTAACGCATTATCAGAGGGATAGTCGGGATCTTCAGGTTCCTCCTCAGCGTTGAGGTGATAGAGATTTCCGAGGAATTCGTCAAAGCCGTGTGCGGTGGGAAGAAACTCATCCTTATCACCTAAATGGTTTTTTCCAAACTGTCCGGTGACATAACCCTCGTCCTTGAGAAGCGACGCGAGCGTGACATCCTCGGGCCGAATGCCTAAGTCTGCACCCGGGGAGCCTACTTTGGTTAAACCGGTTCGAATAGGTGATTGACCAAGAATAAAGGCTGAACGTCCAGCGGTGCAGCTTTGCTGCCCGTAGTAGTCCGTAAACTTCGCGCCCTCTGCCGCAATGCGGTCAATATTAGGCGTCTCATACCCCATCATTCCCATGTTGTTTGTGGAGAGGTTCCAAAAACCAATATCGTCGCCCCAAATGACCAGCATGTTTGGCTTTTCCTGAGAAAAAGCATGGCCGGCGAACACAAGTGAAACAACAAAGAGGAAAACGCGCATAGTGCAAAACCGATTATTATTAACAGGCGAATAGATTACTTCGAAGCCATCGTTTTGGCGACTAAGAACGAAAAAAATTATACACAGCCTTGGTGTTTATCGCTGTATCGTCTCGAGTGATCGCACGCGAGGCATCGCGATTGAACTCACCATGTCCATCGCGTCAAAAGAAAAAGGACTTTTCTATGCGCACAATCGTTTTTAACGGCAGGTCATTACACCCCAGCAAAATCATGTGCGTCGGGAAAAATTACGCCGCCCACATCGAGGAGATGAACAGCGTTCCCTCTGATCTAATGACGCTGTTTATGAAGCCCAACTCGTCGATTACGGATGAGCTCACTTCCTATCGCGGCGAGCCTCTGCACTTCGAAGGAGAGATCTGTTTACTGATTGAGCACGGTCGCGTGACCGGCATCGGCTTTGGACTTGATCTAACAAAGCGTGCCACACAAGCTACCCTTAAAGCGGCAGGCCTTCCCTGGGAGCGGGCAAAAGCCTTTGAGGGTGCTGCATTATTCAGCCCGTTTGTTGACGCGCCAGCGTCTCTTGAGAATATCGTACTGGAGCTCTCAATTGACGGAGAGTTACGTCAACGCGGTGGCACCCAACACATGCTGTACCCGCCCGCTGTGATCCTCGAAGAGCTGCAGACATTTTTGCCACTCGAAGATGGCGATATCATTATGACCGGGACTCCCGCAGGGGTTGGCCCCATTGAACAAGGTGCGACCTTTAGGGGACGAATCTTAGACGGCGAAAGAGAAGTCGTCAGTGCACAATGGATTGCGCACTGAATCGCAGATCACCCCTTAAACCCTCTAAGGTCATTGCGCAGTGCGTCGATCTCTTGTTGCTCGGTCGTAAACGACGTCACGAGTCGATAGGCGTTGGGTAGCGACGGCCAGGGGAAAAACGTGTGTCCTTTTTCATAAAGGAACGCCGCAACTTCGGGCTTCATTGAGACGAACAGCTCGTTAGCGTCACCGCCCGCCACGACGGAAATGAAATCGGTCGCGTCAATAACATCCTTAACCTGAGCCATCTTGTCGTTGGACTTCGATGCGAGCGTAAGCCAGAGCTCGTCCTCGAGGTAGGCATCGAACTGCGCTGCCAAATAGCGATGCTTGGACCATAGATGCCCACTGCGCTTTCGGTGAAACTCGGCCAACGGCGCATCCTCTGAGTGAAAAAAAATAAGCGCCTCGGCGGCCATAGCGCCATTTTTAGTCGCGCCGAAACTCAGTGCGTCGACGCCTGCTCGCCAGGTCAGTGCCGCCGGACTGTCCACCCCAGAGGCCACCGCATTGGCAAATCGTGCGCCGTCCATAAACAGCTTCATACCGTTTGCGCGCGCAAGCGCCGAGTAAGCTGAGACCTCATCACTACAGAGACGTGCACCGAGCTCAGAAAGATTTGACAGCGCAATGACCGACGGCCGAACCGAATGAACCCCTCGTGCACCCGATACGGCTATTTTGCCTTCAAGCTGCTCAAGACAGGGTTTCGCGGCATCACCTCCGACACTGAACTGCCGAGCACCACCCGTGAATAGTTCGGGCGCCGTAGACTCATCGTTAATAATATGAGCCTCGCTGTGCGAATAAATGCCTCCGAACGGTGAGCACAATGTCGCCAACCCAATGCAATTGGCGGCTGTTCCGGTGCTGACAAGCAGTACGGTGAGCTCGCATTCAAAAACAGCCTGGAGTCTGTCCTCGACACGACGAGTCAGTGCATCAGTACCGTACGCCGGCGATCGTCCTGAGGCCGCCTGCGATAGCGCTTGAATAATATTCGGGTGAATCCCGGATGTATTGTCTGAACCAAAATCGCCTGCCATATCATTTCCCTAACCCAAAAAAAAGCCGCCCGAAGGCGGCTTTTATCATACAAGATAACGTTATAGAGCAAGTTTCACACGAGCGAAGAACATACGACCACGCGGATCGTGCTGCTTAGGATCGTAGCTGAAGTTCGCGGCATCATACGCTCTTGGCGCTTTTTCATCAGTGACGTTTTTGCCGCCGAGAGTGAAAACAGCTTGGCTATCGCCGAGGTTGAAATTGAAGTTATAAGCGAGATCGATGGTGCTCCACTGATCAATACCCGAGTCAAACCCTTGTGCCGCCGCTGATGCTGGAACTGCACGGCTGGTCTCATACGAATCAACGGTGTAAACAACCATTGAGGCACTGTGATTACCACGCTCCCAGTCCGCTGTCAGATTCCACTTCGTCTCAGGCAAGGACCGCACAAAATTATTGTGGTTAAACGAACCCACAACATCCTGCAAACCGCCTGAACCGTCTGGGATCTCGTAACTCAAGAAGCGACTCAGCGAGAGCTGAAGTCCAAAGTCACCCATGTCACCGGCTGGCAGATTCCAATCAGCTGCCACGTCAAAGCCGTCTGTCTCAACCGATGCCGCATTGAAGTAAGCGACCTTCATACCGTTCAAAACACCATTGACCCGTGAAACATTCGGACCGTTAGGATCGGCGCTCAGCAGGCCTTGCGCGTTTTGTACGGTAATGACGTCCTCGTAGTCAAACTTCCAGTAATCGACACGGAAGTCAAAGTTATCGCTCGGACTCCAGACCACACCCAAGTTGGTGTTCGTTGACGTCTCAGGCTTTAGGTCTTTACTACCTTCAGCAAGCACACGAACAAACAGCGCACTCGTTGCGCCCACATCAACGAGACCCTGCAACGACGTTGACTGGTTGTATTGCTGAACGAGTGACGCTTCACGGAATGCTGTCGACATGGACGCACGTACAACCACGTTATCGGTGGCCTGCCAACGCAGCGCAATCTTCGGATCCAGACTGCTGTCGGTCTCAAGCGACTCGTAACGGGCCGCAACATTCATTTCCAGCGAGTCCGTCAGCGCCACTGACGCCTCGGCAAATGCGGCGTATGAGTCCCGTTGAAAACCACCTTCGATACCACCGCCCAAGAAAATCAGATCAGCAGTTGTCAGCTCACCCGTCAATGGATCAAGGGTCTGTGTGGAAATATCGTCTCGCGACACTTCGTAACCCTCGTTACGGAATTGCCCGCCGTAAGCAAGGTTCACCGTACGACCATTCCAATCAAACCAAGGTCCCGCAACAACCAAGTCCGCAACGGTCAAATCAGTCACGATGTTGGTGTACGTATTGGTACTGATGTAATCGATGAGGTTGGCAGAGTTTTGGCTTGGATCAAAAATATTGAACGTCTCTGCGCCACTTTCACCGCCTTGACCTGCAAGCGCCGCCGTCAAGCGAGATGCAATAGTGTCAGGCTGAGATCCCTCTCGATCGTTCTCCGAGTAGGTCAATGACGCATTCCAGTCCCACGCGCCGTCGTCCAAAGAACCCGAAAGGTCGAGGGACGCCCTAAGCGTTTCAGAATTACGCGGTGCCAGCGGAGAGGGTGCCTCGGCTCCCAACGGACGACCGTACCAGCGAACAAAGCCATTGAAGGGGCTGCCGGCTTGTCCGGGAAAAATGGTTGGGAAGTTCAGTGCGGGGTAAGAAGGCGACTGCGGATTATCCAGCACCTCGTTTTTTGCAAAGCCCAGCTCACCGCGGACAGTAACGCCGTTGTCCATTTCATGTGTGATCGCCGTGTAGACGTTGGTGCGCTCTTCTTCGTTCACCAAATTGAAGCGAGGCCCGTACAGGAATCCACACTTTTGACCGCCTAAACTTGGAACGAATCCGCCAGATAAAATTCCACCGTTAGCTTCGCAATTAGCATCAGGAATGGTTTCGCCAGGGCCGTAGGTACCCTCATAAGCGCCCGTGCCATCAATGACCGGCGGAAGACCCGGAGCCAAGCCACCTAGGTTCAAAAAACTTCGGCCCAATGAACTCACAGCATTAATCGTGGTGTAAGGCCGATCCGCCGAGCTCAGTGGATCTTGCTGTAAAAAACTACCTGCGACGATGACATTCGTTTTCTCGCCCATGGCGAAACCGGCCAGAACACTCACGTCAGAGGTCGTTTGAGAGCTTTTCTCGGTTGACTGATGACCGGCAGAAATTTCAATGCCTTCAAAGTCGTCACGAAGAATAAAGTTCACAACACCCGCAACCGCGTCAGATCCGTAGGTCGCCGTTGCACCTTCCTTGAGTATTTCAACACGCTCAAGTGCCGCCATTGGAATCGATGCTGTATCGACAAAAACGGAGCCATCATTTGCAACACCTGCCGCAATGGTTTGACGTTTGCCATTGACCAGCACCAAGGTCGAGGTAAGACCCAAGCCGCGGAGGTTTACGTTGGAGGTTCCCTGGGTCGAACCCGATGTAAAGCTATCCGGGTTGTTTTCAGCACCGGTGCTGACTGATAACTTCTGAGTCAATTCACCAATGGTCAAGGCGCCCTGCTTCTGAATGTAGTCGCTGTCCAGAACCTCGACCGGCGAGGCCTCATCTGTTCCAGAGCCCTTAATGTACGAACCTGTAATCACAACTTCTTCGAGGTCTTTATTGTCTTCCTGTGCCAGGGCTGTATTGGCAAGCAAAAGGTTCGCCGTCAACACGCTCAGTGCAAATGGCAGGACTGTGCCGCCAAATCCATTAGGAATTATTCGCTTCATTACCGCTCCTTATTGTTAATGGTCTTTAAAAAGTCACGCGTTCTTATAATTTATCGCGCAACGTCCAGTACATCATTATTAGGGGTCGCCTTCAATAAATAAAATAAGATCGGCGACGGCCACCGCCGAATTTGCGATAAGAGGGACTCAACCCGATTTGTTTCGTTGTGTTGCGCGAACCAACGGGTTAGCTTTAATCAAACGCGGGAGCGATGGCCATGCAAGCAATCCTAAAACTGGATGTGGCAGGGCGTCCACGAGGCTGGCTTAGCCTACAGGAAGCGATCTCTGCCTACGCTCGAGGCGATGTCATTTACGGCGTCGGGGACCCGCTCCCCCCAGTGTTTGGCGGCGTTCAACGACGGACCGGCGTGCGTTCAAAAATAACCCTTCAACCGATTGTGGCACTGCAGGGTCGAGTCTTTGATCACTTCACTCCCCCACTCTGCAATCGGACTTTGTTTCGACGAGACGACCACCGGTGCCTCTACTGCGGGAGCCAAAAGGCGCGCGGGGAGCTCACACGCGATCACGTCATCCCTACGTCCAGAGGCGGCGAAGATAAATGGGAAAACGTTGTCGCCGCCTGTAAGCGCTGCAATTGGCTTAAAGACTGCTTAACACCCGATCAGGCGGCCATGCCGCTGCTGGCGGTACCCTTCAAACCCAACCCCTACGAATGGCACTTCTTAGCAAAGGACCGGGTACTTGCGGATCAAATGGATTACCTCTCAACGCAATTCCGCGCGGACCGCGACTGGGCACATTGACTCGAAGCGAGAGAAAACCGAGTGGCGGCGCTATCCTCTAAAGTAACGCTGCGCCACTATCGGCAAGGAAACCACCGTCAAGTCGACGCGCTTACCGCGCACCTCCACATGCAATGATGTCCCGACATTGGCGTATTCAGCTTCGACATAGCCCATTGCCAGAGGTCCACCGGCTGTTGCGCCGAAAGCGTCTGAGCATGTGCGGCCGATACAACGACCTTCGCTGTTTAAAAGTGACTCCTCGGCGCGCACGGGTCGGCGACCCTCAACCTTTAGACCCACTCGCTTTTGCGTGACTCCCTCTGCGAGCTGACGGTCAATAACGTCGCTGCCAGGATATCCACCGGCCCGCACCCCACCGGCTCGGCGAACAGGTGATACAGCCCACCGCAAACCGGCCTCAATTGGGGTGATAGTGGGTGACAGCTCATGACCGTGAAGGCATAAGCCCGCTTCGAGGCGCAGTGAATCGCGCGCACCCAAACCGACAGCCTCTACCTCAGGTTCTGCAAGTAGCGCCGTCATGAGCGCCGCAGCATCAGCCGCTGCAACCGATATTTCAAATCCGTCCTCACCTGTGTAACCAGAGCAAGTAACCCACGCGTCGATACCTGCAACACAGTCCACAGCGCCGGTCATAAAAGTCAGTGTCGACGAAACATCGGAGAGCCGCTGCATCACGAGCCTCGCTAAGGGGCCTTGTAACGCCATTAGCGCCCGCGTCTCATGCATTTCAAAAGTCAAATCGGGGAGACTCGCTTTCAAGTAAGCAACGTCAGCGTGCTTATTGCCCGCATTGATCACCAGGAAAAATCGATCGCCATCAAGATGAGTGGCGATAAGGTCGTCTCGCACTCCGCCATCATCATTGGTTAGCAATGCATACGTGCTGCATCCTGGCGACAAACTCAAAAAGTTAGCGGGCATCAGGCGCTCTAATTGTTCGGCCACGTCTTGCCCAGACACAGTGACCTGCCCCATGTGCGAGACATCAAATAGACCCGCTTGTGCACGCGTATGATGATGTTCTGCAATAATGCCGGGCGGGTAGCTAATCGGCATGGTGTACCCTGCAAACGGCACCATTTTTGCCCCTAGGCTCAAGTGCATCAGGGTCAGTGGTGTTTCAAGTGGCAAAGTGGCCTCCTGTTGAAAAGCAAACTTAAGAGATGGTCAAGCACACGACACACAAACATACTGCAGCGCGCGGAGGTGCTTAGTATGAAGGACATTGATATGAGGAGTCACCCAGCGCGTGTCATCAGTTTAATTGGCATGCCGGGGAGCGGCAAAAGTACCGTCGGTGTCTTACTCGCTAAACGTTTAGGGCTTGCGTTTGTTGATACTGACTTACTGATACAAGAACAAGCGGGCGCAACGCTTGCGGAAATTATTGCGCAAAAAGGTCACACAGCACTTCGAACCATTGAAGAGCAAGTGCTGATGGATATGGATATCGGGGCCTCGGTCATTTCAACCGGTGGATCGGTCGTCTATAGCGATGCGATCATGAGGCGTCTTATTCAGTCATCGACCGTCGTGTATCTCCGAGCCACACTAGCGACGGTGGCGTACCGCATTTCGCTCGCGCCGGACAGGGGCATTGCATCGCCAGGCAATCACACGCTGGAGGACGTCTTCAACGAACGCGTGCCGCTCTATGAGCGTTACGCCCATGCAACCGTCAATGTGGATTCAGACGCGGCGGAAGTCATTGCCGGACACATCAGCCAAGCCTTGGACACCTAAACCAGGACTGTGGACACGTCCGAGTGCGCCGACCGCGCCAAGGCATGCTCAGCACTTAGCGGCCAAACCAACTGGCACAGCGCTTGCAACAGTCAATGGACTCTCGCCCACTCGAAAGGATTTCGAAAAAGCATCAGGACGATGCGCGTGGGCGAGAGCATCCTTAGGCGAGCACCTAAATCTGACCACCCGCGCGATTGGAGGGCTTCTTTTAAACACAGCGATGATTCCGAAATAACAGTCCCATGCCAACCCCACAAAGAACCTATGTTCCTGCCGCCTGCGATTGGCCCGTTTCATCACGCCACGTGCTCATATTGCCCTCAATCACAAAAAATGCGAACAACCACAGAATCGCATCCCAAAAGTCGAGAAAGCTGCCCTCAAATCCCCAATACACGGCGGCTAAAAATAAAATGAGATAGAGCGGAATCTTCACTCCCCGGACCGACTCACTCAATAAGCTCAGGGTGTGCTGACGTGAAAGCAATACTCGCACTTCAATGTCGAGCACAATTACCACCAGAATCCAGGCGGACGCATTGATCACATCAAGCGCTGCCAGCCACACCGCACTCTGTAAAAACGCGGGGGTCGCTATGACGCGCTCGTAATCGGTCAGTACGAGCCACTCGCCAGCACCACAGGCACTGGCTGAGAAAGGTTCAAATTGGTCTAAATTGATAAGTACGGACCAACTTGCATCCAGAGTTTCACACAGACCAGCACTCATGGGTTGACTCGCCATCAACCCGCTAAGCTCTGCGATGTAGCCCCACCAAGCCACTGTGATCGCAGCAAGACAAAGGAATTTAGTGCCGCGAATAAACCAGCCCACGACGCTTCGCAGCAAGTGATCGGAGAGCACGTAAGTCTCAAGCTCGAAGAAAATGAGCAGGACTAACCAAGCACCCGTATCGATGGTGGCGGAAAAAATTTGAAAGAAGCTGCCGATTGACGTAACCGATGTGTTCAGTGCGGCCGAAGACGACATCTCCTCTGCCATAAACAGAAAGACATTAATCAATAACGCGGCGTATACCAGATACTTAACGGACTGAAAAACGCTCTGATTTTTTAAAAAATGATCTAATGTCATAGCAACACGCTGAAACGTCCGGACTACACCTGAAGCAGTAGGTGTTCGCGCTCCCAAGAGCTGATCACCCGGTTAAACTCCTCGAACTCGTCGAGCTTTACTGCGGCGTAGGCTTGTAAAAACAAATCCCCTATCACGCGTGATAAATCGTCGTTTCCATTAAGGCGTCTGACCGCCTCCTCGAGCGACCGTGCGACTTCGACATTATCGTCATTGGCGGTGCCTTGATGGGGCGCAGTGGGTTGAAGTTTGTGTTCCAAACCGAGTAAACCACTTGCCAACGAGGCAGCGATTGCAAGATAGGGGTTTGCATCAGCACCGGGAAATCGATTTTCGACGCGTCGATTGTCGGGCGTACTGTCGGGTACGCGAAACGCCGTCGTGCGATTGTCATAGCCCCAACTCAGGTTAATGGGTGCCGAAATATCCGGCGCGAGACGACGGTAAGAGTTCACGTTTGGCGCATAAAAACTGATCAGGTCAGGCGTATAACGCTGCAGACCAGCAATGTAATGCATGAGCTCGGCGGTAGGCTGCTCGTCCGGGCCATTGAAAATATTCTTGCCCGTTTCCAGCGATAAAATACTTTGGTGGATATGAAGCGCCGAACCCGGCTCTTTTTGCATGGGCTTGGCCATGAAGGTGGCATACATATTGTGCCGCTGCGCCGTCTCACGGACAGTTCGTTTAAATACGAAGACCTGGTCTGCCATGTCCAGGGGGTCACCATGGTTAAAGTTGATTTCGAGCTGTGCGGCTCCGTTTTCGTGGATGAGGGTATCAACATCCAGCGCCTGTGCGTCCGCAAAGTCGTACATGTCCTCAACAAAGTCCTCAAACTCTGCAACCGCATCGATACTAAAGGACATGCGTGCGACTTCTCGTCGTCCTGACCGCCCCTTGGGTGGCATAAGCTCGTAGTCTGGATCGGTGTTTTTGTGAACCAAGAAAAACTCGACCTCAGGTGCGACTTGAGCGCGCAATCCAGCCTCTTCGTAAAGTCGAAGAATATGCTTTAGAACATTGCGAGAGGCGAGCGGGTGTGGTTCACCCGTTGCTTTATAACAGTCAGCAATGATCTGCGCCGTTGGCTCTCTCGCCCAAGGTACTTTCCTCAACGAGTCAGGGTCCGGGACCAATAACATGTCGGTGTCGGTGGGCTCTACAAAATCCCAGTGCTCGTCCGTGTACTCGCCGGTGACCGTCTGAATCATGATCGATTCGGGCAACTTCAGATCAGCGCGACTCAAAAATTGATGCGCAGGAATAAATTTACCGCGGGCATTGCCCGTCATGTCAGGAACGAGACATTCAACCTCAGAAATAGCGTTTGTTTCCAGCCAAGTCCGGATTGCATCAATACCAGGATATGCAATATCGCCAGCTGCATTCTTCTCAGGCGAATACACAATCGTGGCATTTTTATCGCGCCGCTTGTTTGACCCGCTCATAAAGCACTCTATTTGCCGCAGAAACGGCAGTATGGTGTGGCACCTGCATACTCGCAAGGGGCATAATCGCCAAATGCAAAGTTCATTCCACGGCTACCCTGACAGCTGGTATACCGCATCTTCTCAAATTCCCCCCGAGCGCGAATCGCTCAACGGCGAAGCAACCGCTGACGTCTGTGTCATTGGCGCAGGTTACACGGGCCTGTCAGCCGCACTGCACCTCAAAGAGCTTGGCCACTCAGTCATCGTGCTCGAAGCAGAGCGTGTGGGATGGGGCGCATCTGGGCGAAATGGGGGGCACGTGGGTACCGGCCAACGTGCCGACCAACTGTCACTGGAAGCCTGGTTTGGTCAAAGTGCCGCACAAGAGCTCTGGCGCTTGGGTTTAGAGGCGGTTGAGCTGGTTACTGATCTTGTTGTGAAACATCAGATTGAGTGTGAGTTTGGTGAGGCCAATATCCACTTTGCAGCTAAGCGCTCTCACGTGGACGAGCTCAAGGAAGAGATTGAGCATCTTCAGACTCGCTACAATTATTCAAACATTGAAGGCGTCGACAAGCACTCACTTCATACAGTGACCTCGGGAGTCGGTTTTCACTACGCCGCTATTGATCGTGGCGCAAAGCATCTACACCCACTGAAATATTGTTTGGGCCTTGCACGGGCTGCTGCTGAGGCAGGCGTAACTATTTTTGAACACAGTAAGGTCACAATGCTCGCTCAGACCGAGGGTGGTGTGGACATCACCACAGATGGCGGACGCATCAACGCCCAAAAAGTCGTGATTGCATGTAACGGGTACCTTGACACTCTGTTCGCACCCATTGCGGGTAATATCATGCCGATCAACAACTTCATCGTGGCCACCGAGCCGCTTGATCAAGATGTCGCAGCGCGCCTCAACCCCCTTAACGCATCGCTCTCAGACAGCTTATTTGTCATTAATTACTGGAAGCTCTCTCGTGACCGCCGCCTCATTTTTGGCGGGGGCGAGACCTACAGTGATCAATTTCCCGACTCCATCACCGACTTCGTTCGGCCCAAACTTCTGGCTATTTATCCAGAATTATCAACTACAAAGCTGGACTTTGGCTGGGGTGGAACGCTTGCGATAACACGAAATCGAATGCCTGACCTTGGCGTACACAACGGCACAGTTTTTTATGCTCAGGGATTCTCGGGGCACGGCGTTCCGACAGCAACGATGGCCGGCAAGCTCATCGCCTTGGCCATAAACGGCGGCCATGAAGACTTCGATCTCATGGCCGGTCTTAAAACACGAAAATTTCCCGGAGGCCCTTTGCTGCGACGACCCTCGCTCATTGCCGGCATGCTTTTTTACAGTTTACGCGATCGACTGGGTCGGTAGTGCATCGGTCAGCGTTCGATACGCCGTCCACCGGAGATACTGGCCAACCCCCTTAAAAGCGACAAAAGTGTCAGTCTAGCGCATTGCAATACCATAATTGAAACTGCGGTGTGGTAACTTTAAGTTCTACCATTAGGAAGGATGTCATGAGTCAGTTGACCGGCCGACCCAGTGCGTTATTAGTTGTCTCTGATAGTTTTTTTGCCAAACAGCTCACAGACGCACTTCACATACAAGGCTACAAGACGGTTAGAGCAGCGCTTGCTCGTGACTGCTATTCAGCCTGGTCATCACCAGAGCGTTTTTCCTTTTGCATCATCGATCAGCATCTTGCGGATCAACCTGGACACGTACTCGCCAAGTACCTCGCTGAAAACAAAGCAAGAAATGTCGTCCTGTTTGGCAAACTCGCTGATGCAGAGATTCGATTAAGTTTGTATCGCTCGGGTGTAAAGCTCTTGCTCCGCGAGCCCGAGGGAACCACGGAAATCATTGCCGCCATCGACGCACTAGATACGCAGCAACAAGCCGTTGAGTCGAAGCCAACAACAGTAGTGCCATTCTCAGCGAAACCCGCAGCGCACGCGCCTTGGCAGGTAAAGGCACTACAGCGTGAATTAGTCGCTCCAAAGGGCCAAATTGTTGCGTTGACGCGCAATGAGGTAAAGGTGTGTCTTGCACTCGCGGAGTCGCCCACAGAGCCGACGAACAGAGAGGCTCTGACTCGCTCGTTATACGGGCGCGTTGATGCCTCAGCCAATAGAGCACTTGATGCCGTGATTAAGCGCCTCAGGCAAAAAATTGTTGCGCGCGTGAGCGCCGTGGACCCGATCACCACACACTACGGGGAAGGGCATCGCTTTACTGCCCCGATTATTACGATCAATCAGTAAGGTCGTAAATCGGTAGACGGACAGCAACAGGGGTTGTGCCGCAACGTCGGCCCGCAGCTGAGCCCCCGATAATATGGACTATTAGCCAACGAGCAACTGTCGCGATATTTATTTATTTTCGCTAATTAACAAAGCGAATCACGTGCTCTTGACCTGTGCCGGTTGAGACGTCAGAAGACACAATCTCAGCACCTAAGCCGTTTAAAATCACTCGGAGCACGTCGAGGGTGGGGTGATCAAGCGCCTCATCTTCAAGCGACCAACCCAGACCGGTATCACGAATTCTCGCGCATAACTCAGGGACACCTTCCAAAGACAACTCGGTCCATAGAGCGAGCTCAATAAACCCCTCATCAGTAAAATTGAGTGCCGTATTAATAAAGGCGAGTATCGCTGACTCTACCCAGTAGCCTGAACCGCGAATCAGTTCCGGTAAGTCATCATCCACAAGTACTCTGCAGTCCAGTCCCTCGTCGGCGGCAAGCCGCTGCAACTCGTCCTGTAAGGTCTTCACCAGATCATGGACACTGATCTCCTCCTGATTGCCGAATATCGCATTCGGGGCCAGCGAGTCTCGACCCGCCATGATGCTCGAATCCAAGCTCAACCTGAGCTGACCCATCTCGGAGAGCGCGATGTTTAAATAGCGCTGTTCGTCAACGCCTACCCCAGGGGCGTCTTTGACGCGACGGGCCAGGTCTACCACCTGCTCCAGATTATCGATCACTGTGCTGTGGATTAAGCCGGTCAGCGCTTCTTTATTGCTGAGAGAACCTTGGAATGCGTCAATCTGCTCATCTGCACCGGCCAGACGTGATCGCACTGCCCAGGCCGCTAAAAGCGCAACCAAGGTTGCCAGTAACGTCAAAACCAACTCGGTCAATGCAAACACCGACCGCTGTTGCTGCACTACGGTTTTAGCGTAAGTGTCGGTCGGAAGTATGGAGCTCTGAAATCCCTGCCGCTCGGAGGAGTACTGCAGTGATAGCGGATTGGAACGCTCTAGGTCCGCGCAGGGAATCTCACCACTGTCGGGCCGGTACGCCAATACACAGATCCCTGTCTCAGGGTCATAGTGAGTGACAGCCAACGCAGGTAGCGGCCCTAAGACCCTCAACTCGCGATCAATATAGCGCTCTATTTCGACGAGATTTTGCTTCACAATGCCGAACAGAGGGCCCTCAAATCGTTCTGATCGAAGAACATGGTGCCTAATCGCAATCGGCCCTTCAGTGGTAAAAGAAAGATCAGTATCGGGTGAAGCACGGTAGATAGTTTGACGTATAACCCCTGAAGGGGTGAGAAAATCGAACTCGTCCATTATTGGATGATCCGTTATATCCCTGCCTACCAGCTCCTCGCGAGGGTAAGACTGAACGACAATAACCCGGCCTTGAGCATTAAGAGTGGCAACGTAAAAATGAAGGACGGTTGAGCTCGAATCACCGCCGAAGGTCTGTACTAAAGCCGTAAAAGCCGTTCCAAGGGCTTCATCCATGCTTAGGGATGGCGCCGACGTAACGGCTGAAACATAAGTTCTAAGGTAGCCCTGCAGTCGCTCAGCCAACGCATCACGCACCAAGACTCTGACCGCGGCGTCCGCCTCAAAGCCGGCATTATACCGCTCGTTAAACGCCTGCTGGGCACGCTCCGTCGACGCACTCACGGCCAATAAACCTAAAACAAAGACCACCAGTGGCATTAAAAAAACGATATTGTAAGTTGTTCTGATTCGCATGCTTTAGCCAAAGATCACTATTTTAATACGCTCGATGACGGCAAAGTGCGTGCTAATGAGTTGGGTAATGATTGGCGCGCAGTTACAGTCGACAAACTGATAACAACGTAAGGATACCATGTGGCATTTAAATGGCTTAAGCAACTCACCCGAATCAGCAAAGAAGACAGTACCGAGCGCGCCGAGCAAGAAGTACTTAATCGCGCGATGGCGGTTCTCATGCTCGAAATTGCACAAAGCGACTTTAGTGAAAGTGCACCAGAGACACAAACGATTAAGGCACTGCTAGAGACCTACCATTCCAGTGAAGACTGTGCGGCAGACGAATTGTTAGAGAGTGCACGCAGTGAAAGAGAACAATCCGCGGGTCTTTACGCCTACACGCGCCTCGCCTGTAATGAGCTTTCAATAGAGGCGCGCGTTACACTGGTAGAGCAGTTCTGGCAAATTGCCTACGCCGATGGGGTGGTTGATAAGTACGAGGAAGCCGCGATCAGAAAGGCGTCAGACCTGCTTTATGTGCCTCACTCGGACTTTATCAAAGCCAAGCTCTTGGCTGCCAAAGGGACCTGATCGGCGTTAAAAAACTCACTGAGCGCGCTGAAAGACTCATAGTTTCACTTGCTGCGAGCCTTGATTAGGCGAATGCCGAGTCACTTTTAAAGGTTCGATTAGGCTCGTTTGACCTCCTACTATGAGGTTTCTTCTCGCCCACGAGTCCGCTATCCTCACTGTGCATAACGCAGTCAGTTCAGAGTTTCTTAACACGCGAAAAAAACCACCAGACCTCAGAAATTATGAAGCATACAAAACCTTTGCCGAATTTCCTTCCATGTCGCGGCTGCACCGCCCAGTGTCCTAACCGCGATACCTGTCAAGGTGCACCGTGGCGAAAAGAGCCAAACAGTGGGCGCGATGTACGTGGGCCGTCAGCTGCAAAATAATTGTCGCTTTTGACTCATTTGCGCTCTAATCTTAGGCCGCTCTTTAATGTCAGTAAGACAGGGCGAATTAATAAGTCGCTAGGGACCAGCGAGGATATTTTATGTTGAAGGTTGCACAAGCGATTTGCTACGTGTTCGCGAGCCTCGTTATTGCACTGTTCACACTCGTTCTGAGGAGCGACACCTTTGAGCCGCTATCGATCAGTGCGAGCATTCTCTCGCAGGACCTCAGCACTATTAGGATATGGATTGTAGTGACCGGTCTGAGCGTCTATTCGTGGCGCGCAGCAAGCGGGCAATCCCTCGGACTAACCCTTGGCGTCTTGACTGTAGTCGCTTGGATCATGTTCTTTGAGGACTATTTAGTGTTAGATCGCGTTCTATTTGTCACGCAACACCCCTTGGCCACTGCTGTTCAAGTGACTCGGCCCGTGTTTTTGCTTGCAGTGACCTACGTAACGTTCAAACAGTGGGAGCTTGAAGCGGCATGAAAGAGGACGATTCGAGTGCAGAGTCCAAACCCTCAAAAGAGGAGATTGATGCACTCCTCTCCGACATACCCCTATTCGATCTAAAAAGCGTCAGAAACACGCTTTATAAACGTTCGATTCGATTTCGCTTTTGCTGGGTAGTCCTCATGCTCCTCACTTTGTCTTACGTGATGGGGTGGTTTAGCGGGGCACTCCTGCCCATGATGGCGTCCAGCTTTACGAATCTCGACGCAGACTACCAATTGCACCAGCTGCGATTCCTCATTGGCTTCCTGATGATCGCAGGAGGGACCATTGCAATAAATTTTGATCGAAATATTGAACCGGTATTCATTGGTATTTTTTGGGTGCAGCTCTATTTTTGCGTGAGTGGCACACTGCGACTCGTCAGAAGCCTACCCGAAGGCGATGCCTTCAGTCTCACCACCTACACCGTCATTCAATCCACCATTCTAGTTCTGATGCTGTGGCTAATCGTTGAAGAGCGGATCTATCACCGAAATCTGTATCGTCTCTAACGTACTCGGTGATACGGCCTAATAAACGCCCGCCCACCGCGCCAGAACTTGGCTTAGAAGCGAAAAGCCCGTCACCACCAACACCAGTAAAACAAGAAGCAGTATGGGTCTGAAGGGCCTTTTGTCGGTCGAGTTAACGCCCGTCCTCACGACATAGTCGACTCGCGCCTGATCTTCTTCTGACAGCACGGGGGAATCGTCAGTACCTTCGGGTTGCTCGTTGTTACTGCTCATAGTCACTCTCTGATCTGGCGCTGCGTCATGCCTTGTTAATTTTAGTCGATCACTTCCGATCGAGCACCTAAATTGATGTCTTCGTAACGACGACCACTGTTTAAGCTTACTGACATGGTGAGCATAATCAAAAGCTTAATTGCCAGTGGATGCACTCGGCTTGGGTCTAACCACCCTGTATACCAGGCCATAACAAGCCTGCTCGTTCCTCGCTGCGCTCTTTGCGATACTGTCCACTCGTCACCCAATCGACTTTGTGACAGCTGCATTGCCTCACTTAAGCGCCACCATCGTCAAACACCATCGAGCAGCGACGCAATTGTTACGAGAGACTCACCGCCACACACCTCGACCAATGGTGTACCAAGGACACCACATCGCTCCTCGAGCACACCTTTTATTCCAGAAGTTCGACATCTGGGAAGCGCCTTCAACTATCAGGGAAAAGTCCCAGATTTAATCACTCACTGGAAGTACAAAGGAATGCTTGAACTCACCCCCATTATCGCCCGCTGGATCGGCGCGTCGCTAGGCGGACAGATACAAAATGTCGATGTCGTGGCCCCGATTCCAACACACTGGCGCCGGCGCCTTACGAGAGGGTTCGACCACACATGGCTACTGACAAATGCACTGGCCCGAGAAGGCGTGACAGCACCGCCCACCCCCATTCTTCAACATCGAAAAGAACTGCCCTATCAGCACCTCAAAAGTCGCCAGGACCGACACGTTGACACAGCACATTTTCGGGTGCTTCGTCGCCTAAATAAGCAACGGATTTTATTGGTTGACGACGTTGTGACCACTGGAACAACACTCTCGGCTGCCGCGGCTGCCGTGACGCTGGCCGGTGCCGCGACAGTGGACGCAATTACAATCGCAACGGCTGCTGGCCTAACACCTTACTGCTCAGGTCTTGAGCGCGGAAATACGGCGTACCAACACCAACGCCAGAACGAATTTTGGGCAAGCAGAGATTGATCAAGCGCCTTGAAGTAAGCCTGAGTCTCGTCGGGGTCACGGAACATATCTTCACGGGTGTAACGAGGCTCATCAGCATCTAACTGACGGACAACCACGGCGGGATTGCCAGCCACAATGACGTTAGCCGGGACATCTTTCGTCACCACGGAACTTGCAGCCACAATACTGTTATCGCCAATGGTCACACCTTTTAAGACCGTGGATCGATCACCAAGCCACACATTGTCGCCAAGACGCACGGGCTTAGCGACTGCATCGCGATTAACTCGGTCGTAAAGCCCATGCCAGTCAGAGTCTGTAATGTAAGATCCATGCGCCATCATACAACCGTTACCGAGCACCACCTCGTCACTCGCTGAAATGCGCGCGCCGGGGCTCATTAAACAAGCGCTACCCAACTCTACTCGCCCCTCGCCAAAGTTCCTGCCCCAAACACCGATCTGAACGGGGTGATGTATTTCGCCAATCGCAGTAAAAGAGTGTCCTATGCGAATATTCGGGCCTGATATGATGACGAACCAGGGGGACATAATGGTGCTGTGCTCTCCCAATAATTCGCAGCGCGGTGCAAGAAACCACCACACCCATAAGGATCGAAACTTCAGATATACCTGCTTCACCCAAAACGGTCTTAAGTCACGTCGCATTGAAACCATTACCCATAACTAAGTTATCTATAATCGTAACACCTAGGTCCGAAAGCGAATGGAACAAGACATAAAAACAAGCGTTCAGTCGAAGCAAAAAGAGATGCATGACGATCTCGAGGGGCTTGTGCAAAAACACCTCGTTACATCGTGGCGTGAACCTACTCCCGAACACTCTAAGTCTGTCGCTCAAGAGATCCTCTCGCTGCTTATCCACCACCGCGGACCACTGATTCTGGACTCCTTTTGCGGGACGGGAATGAGCACGACAAAAATAGCGGCCGATCATCCCAATGCATTGGTCATTGGCATTGATAAATCATCCAGCCGACTGTCAAAACATCTTCCAATGCCGTACCAAAACTACCGCCTGTTTCAAGCAACCTGCGAGCACGTGTGGGCTGAATTGGTTCAAGCCCAAGTGAGCTGTCAAAAGCATTACTTGCTTTACCCCAATCCGTGGCCCAAAAAAGGGCATCTTAAGAGACGAATTCACGGGCACCCCTCATTTCCCTTACTCAAGGCGTTAGGGGGTCTCATTGAGGTCAGGAGCAACTGGAAAATCTATGTCGACGAGTTTGCAAAGGCGTCTAAACTACTAGGACTGCAAGCGGAGACGACTGCGCTGAGTGTCACAGACCCTTTAACGCTATTCGAACGCAAATATGCGCTGGATCATCAAAGCCTATGGCGCTGTACAGCACACGCTTTAGATCACTAATATGTCATCGACCCATCAATGACTGTTCATAAAAGAAATGAGGTGAAAATGAGCCTACAGGTACTTCCAAGGACTGACAGTGAACACGCCAGTGATCCGCTCTGGCTGCAAATCTGTGACGAAGTTCGGGCGGTGATCACGGTAGAGCCGATGCTCACAGACTTTTTGACAGTGACAATACTCAATCACTCTAGTTTGGAAAGCGCCCTCAGCTCACACCTCGGACAGCAAATCGATTGCGCTAGCGTCCCCGCACGGGTGTTGTGTCACGTCATATCGGACGCGTTCGCGACGCGCGATGATATTCGTTCCGCCATGCGCACGGACTTAATCGCCGTTTTTGATCGTGATTCGGCCTGCGAGTCGCTCCACCTTCCATTACTTTATTTTAAGGGCTTCCACGCCCTTCAATTACACCGAGTGGCCAACTGGCTTTGGAGTCAGAATCGACGCTCCCTCGCACTGCTGATGCAGAGTAGGGCGTCGATGAAGTTTGGCGTCGATATTCATCCAGCCGCGCGCTTTGGCGTCGGCATTATGCTCGACCACGCGACCGGTTTAGTCGTCGGAGAGACAGCAGTTGTAGGCAATCAAGTCTCGATCCTCCAAAGCGTGACCCTCGGCGGGACCGGCAAAGAACACGGCAACCGCCACCCTAAAATTGGTGACGGCGTTTTAATAAGCGCCGGCGCAAAGATCTTAGGTAATATCACGGTGGGTGAGGGAGCAAAAATTGGCGCTGGCAGTGTAGTCCTAAGGGACGTCCCACCACACACAACCGTCGCAGGCGTACCCGCCAAGGTCGTCGGAAAGCCCGACTCAGACCTCCCTGCACTCAACATGAATCATGAAATTCCCGACTACGAATGGTAAGCGGGCGATAACTCAATCACTGCATCGACCATGGCCCCAACACGCTCAGGGTCAATGCCAGGCGTGACGCCGTGCCCTAAGTTAAATACGTGTCCGGTGCCCGACCCGTAGCCCTGAAGGATCCCAGCGACCTCCTCTCGAATTCGCTCAGGTGTCGCATTGAGCATCGTCGGATCCATATTGCCCTGCAGCGCAACACGGTCGCCAATGCGAGCGCGGGCGGCACCAATATCGGTAGTCCAATCAAGTCCAACCGCATCCGCGCCACACTCTGCAATTCGCTCGAGCCATTGGCCGCCGCCTTTGGTAAAGACAATAACGGGCACTCGACGACCATCCGCCTCTCGAGGAAGTCGTTCAATCACCGATTGCATGTAGCGCAGAGAGAACTCTTGGTACGCACCGTGACTTAAAGCTCCGCCCCAGGTATCAAAAATTTGAAGCGCTTGCGCACCTTGCTCAACCTGAGTGGTTAAGTATACGGCAACAGCATCGGCTAACTTTTCGAGCAATTGGTGCATTGCCGCAGGATTATTAAAGGCCAGTGACTTGGTCTTAGCAAAATCTTTCGAGGAGCCGCCTTCTACCATGTATGTCGCGAGTGTCCATGGCGAGCCCGAAAAACCGATCAACGGTACTTTTCCGTTGAGTTCGCGCCGAATCAAAGACACGGCGTCCATGACGTACCTCAACTCATCTCTTGCCCGATTAGGCTCAAGCGCTGCAATGTCGGCCTCTGTAGACAGCGGCCGCTCAAATCGCGGACCCTCGCCTTCCGTGAAGTACAGACCGAGGCCCATAGCATCTGGAATCGTTAAAATATCGGAGAATAGAATAGCGGCGTCCATGTCATACCGGCGCAGCGGCTGCATGGTGACCTCACACGCGAGTTCAGGCTGAGTACAGAGATCCATGAAACTACCAGCTTGCGCGCGCGTGGCGCGGTACTCCGGCAAATATCGCCCTGCCTGTCTCATCATCCAAAGCGGTGTTCGGTCTACAGGCTCGCGCAAGAGTGCGCGCAAAAATCTATCGTTCTGCAGTTGCGCCATAGCGGCTGGATCCCCCAGTGGCTGCCTCTACGTGCAGCTCAATCTGATCTTTATTAATTAAACCGCGAGGTAATCTAAGATACCTTCGGCGGCCTGCCTACCTTCCCATATAGCCGTAACCACAAGGTCAGACCCTCGTACCATATCACCACCGGCGAAGACTTTGGGATTTGATGTTTGAAACTTAAATACTTGCTGCTCTGGCGCAATGACACCTTTCCAATCGTTCAAGGCAATGTCCATATTTGCCATCCACTCGGTGGGACTGGGCTGGAAACCAAAGGCCATAATAATGGCGTCAGCTTCAATAATTGCCTCTGAGCCAGCGACATGTTCGGGCCGGCGCCGACCGTCAGCACCGGGCTCACCGAGACGTGTTTCAACCACCTTGACCCCAATCGCCTCACCAAAATAGTCTAAAACTCCAACGGGCTGACGATTAAAGAGAAAAGTCACGCCCTCTTCGCGCGCGTTCTGAACTTCTCGGCGCGAACCCGGCATATTTTCTTCGTCGCGTCGATAAACACAAAAAACTTGCTCGGCCTGTTGTCGAACAGCGGTACGCACACAATCCATAGCCGTGTCACCACCGCCGAGCACAACCACTGTCTTACCCTTCAAATCAATGAAATCTTCCTCAGGCTGCGAATAACCCATCTTGTCATTGACGTTACCAATTAAATAATCAAGCGCCTTGTAAACACCGGGTAACTCTTCTCCTTCAAACCCGCCTTTCATCGCCGTGTAAGTGCCCATGCCCAAAAAAACGGCATCAAACTCGTCGAGTAAATCGTCTGCATCGATATCGAGACCAATCTCAGTATTGAGCCGGAACTCAACACCCATTTCTTCAAAGACCTCGCGGCGACGCTGCATCACCTGCTTCTCAAGTTTGAACTGAGGAATACCAAATGTTAACAGTCCACCAATCTCAGGGTACCGATCGAACACCACCGGCTGAACACCGTTACGTATCAAAATATCGGCACAGCCAAGGCCTGCAGGCCCAGCACCAATAATCGCCACCCGCTTCCCTGTGGGAATCACGTCCGATAAATCTGGGCGCCAACCCATGGCGAGTGCTGTGTCAGTAATGTATTTCTCAGCGTTACCAATGGTCACAGCACCAAACCCATCGTGTAACGTACAGGCCCCCTCACAGAGGCGATCTTGAGGACACACGCGCCCGCAGACTTCCGGCAAGGTATTAGTCTGATGACTCAGCTCGGCCGCCTCAAATAAACGTCCCTCAGACAGAAGCTTCAACCAATTTGGAATGAGGTTGTGAACTGGGCACTTCCACTCACAATAGGGATTACCGCAGTCGAGGCATCGATGAGACTGTTCGGCCACCGCTTGTTCGGTGAAAGGATCATAAATCTCTACAAATTCTTCTGTGCGAGCTTCCATTGCCTTTTTAGCGGGACTGCGCCGCTCAACGTCAAGAAACTGAAATGGGTTTGCTAATCGCTCTGTCACTTCATGCCCCTTAATCTGTGTTGCGGAAACGAGCCAGCAACTGATCGAAATCTGCCGCCTTAGGCTTCACCAGCCAGAACTTACCGACATAGTCTTCAAAATTGTCTAGAATTTTTCGCCCCCAAGCAGAGCCCGTCTCAGTGACAAATTCTTCGATATTGTCTCGCAGGAAATGACGATGGGCCTCAGCAGCCTCGCCGCTAATGCGATGAATCTCAACTAACTCACCGTTGTAATGATCGGGAAATGCACGATGCTCATCAAGCACGAAAGCTAAGCCACCCGTCATCCCCGCACCAAAGTTGAGGCCCGTAGCACCAAGCACCGTCACACAACCACCGGTCATGTACTCACAACAGTGATCACCAGCGCCTTCAATCACGGCGTGCGCACCCGAGTTACGCACCGCGAAACGCTCGCCCGCACACCCCGAGGCAAATAGTCGACCTCCCGTAGCACCGTAAAGGCAGGTATTACCAATAATGCTCGCGTCGCGGCTCTCAAACCGACTGCCCTCAGGTGGATAAATGACCAGTTTCCCGCCGGCCATGCCTTTACCCACATAATCATTACAGTCGCCGCCGAGGTACATGTGCAGCCCGCCCGCATTCCAGACACCAAAGCTTTGTCCCGCGGTTCCACTGAGTCTTAACACAACAGGCATCGCTTCCATGCCTTCATTACCGTAACGTTTTGCAATCTCTCCCGAAATACGAGCGCCAATCGATCGATCGCAGTTCGTCAATGAGAACTCAAACTCACCACCTTGATGAGCCTCGATCGCTGGCAGCACCTCGCTGAGAATGAAGGCGGCTTTCTCGCCTCTGTCGAAAGGTGGATTCCGCTCAACCTCGCAGAATTGTGGCTGATCAATCGCAGCGTCGTCGGTCCAGGTAATTGGATGAAGGTTGAGCGAATGCTGCTTTTCTGTCACACCGTCTAAGTGCTCTAGTAAGTCAACGCGCCCAATTAAGTCCTCCAACTTTGAGACACCCAACATCGCCATCCATTCGCGCGTCTCCTCGGCCACGAAGCGGAAGAAGTTAACCACGCGCTCGACGTCTCCGACAAAGTGATCCTTGCGGAGCTGATCATTCTGAGTGGCAACACCCGTAGCACAGTTATTCAAGTGGCAGATACGAAGGTACTTACACCCCATTGCAATCATCGGCGCTGTTCCAAAACCAAAGCTCTCAGCACCCAAAATGGCGGCTTTCACAACATCCAATCCAGTTTTCATGCCGCCGTCGGCTTGCACACGAATTTTCCCACGTAAACGGTTCCCACGGAGTGTCTGATGCACCTCAGCAAGCCCGAGCTCCCAGGGTGATCCGGCATGACGGATCGACGTTAGCGGACTTGCGGCGGTACCGCCGTCATAACCTGAAATAGTAATCAAGTCAGCATAAGCCTTCGCAACGCCCGCTGCGATCGTGCCAACGCCCGGTTCCGACACAAGCTTTACCGACACTAATGCGGTTGGGTTGACCTCTTTCAAATCGAAGATCAACTGCGCCAGATCCTCGATTGAGTAAATATCGTGATGCGGCGGCGGCGAGATCAGTGTCACGCCAGGCACTGAGAACCTTAAGCGTGCAATGAGGTCGTTGACCTTCCCACCCGGTAGCTGACCACCTTCACCAGGCTTCGCCCCTTGAGCAACCTTTATTTGCAACACTTCAGCGTTCACTAAGTAGTGTGGTGTGACGCCAAAACGACCTGACGCAATCTGCTTAATCTTCGACACACGATTTGTGCCGTAGCGCGCAGGGTCTTCACCACCCTCACCACTGTTGGATCGCGCACCGATCGCATTCATGCCCATTGCAAGCGACTCATGCGCCTCAGGCGACAGTGCACCAAGCGACATACCTGCAGAGTCAAACCGTTTCAGAATCGACGCAATAGACTCCACGTCGTCAAGCGCTATCGGGTTGGGGCTGGGCTTTAACTGGAGTAAGTCACGAAGTGCTGCAACGGGCCGATCGTTACAATGATCCGCATACGTTTTATAGTCGCGCGGCTCGTTACTCACGACCGCTTGCTGCAAGCTCATCACCACGTCGGGGTTGTAAGCATGGTATTCGCCACCGTGGACATACTTGAGCAGCCCGCCTGCAACAACAGACTTACGCTTAAGACGTGCAGATCG
>Ga0208971_1000247_pt1 | contig 41411 bp, 24 predicted proteins | sample AOAMet1_18_M0_10_2_FD_188229 | JGI IMG/M metagenome (GOLD analysis project Ga0208971, IMG submission 188229) | Ammonia-oxidizing marine microbial communities from Monterey Bay, California, USA - CAN11_18_M0_10 (SPAdes) | ecosystem: Environmental > Aquatic > Marine > Intertidal zone | place...
TCGACATTGTGCTTCTGGGCCTGCCGCTGCCGGCGCTGCGCCAGGTGCAGTTCGAGGGTGTTGACATGCCTGAGGCCTTGGAGACCTTCATCGCAGAGGCGGGCATGGGAAAGCATGCCAAGGTCATCGCGGGATTCAATGGCACCCCTTGGCGCAACGAGGGGTACGATGGAGAAGTGCTCACCAACGCCGGTCCCCAGACCTGTTGGGACAGCAACCTGCTTCAGGCAGGAGACGGGTCATTGACCTTTTTGATGGGAGGAGATGCGGCTGAGGCCGTCGATTCGAATGCTGCAGAGGCGCTGGCCAATGACTTAGCACAGGAGCTTGAGCCCTTGTTTCCCAATCTGTCCAGTGCGCGAAATGGCCATGCTTGGGCCGTGAACTGGGGCCAACAAATGGGTTTCGGCGGGAGCTACAGCTGTTTCGGACGAGGTCAGTATACAGCGGCCATCGACCATTTTTATTTCGAAGGCGATGAGGACGAACGTCAAGTGGGCTTCGTCCGCAACCTGGGCTTCATTGGGGAGGCCTTCAGTGGCGACTATTGGGGCTACATGGAAGGGGCGGTTCAAACCGGATGGCTGGCGGCCAAACACGTGGTGGACGAACTGGTTTAAGCAAAAGGGGAGCAGCCGAAGCCGGTACAAGCTGACGCTCGTGCGACGTGGCCAACGCAAGCGGTCAGGCGATGAATTGCGGCCTCATTCTGGTCTTCATCCGTGCCTCAAACAAGGACGGCTTTGAAGTGGGGCGCATAGAGGTGACATTGCAGGACAACACCCACACCAGCCCTTCATGAGAATTTTGCTTTGTCTTACTTCCGTTTTTCTTCTGGTTTCATGCACATCGATGGAGACCCCCGATTCAACTGAGGCCTACGACCTTTTTGAGCGCAACGCAGAGACCGCGCGTCAGCTCATCCTTGATTTCGACGCCGAAAGTGACGATGCCCTTGCCCATTTCGCAGACAGCGCGGTCTGGACGCCCACCAGGTTTGGTCAGACGGACACCATCCCTTTGAAGCAGGCTTGGCAGGGTTGGAAGCGGGCATGGGCCGCCTACGATATGGAACTGCTGTCCGAAATTGTCTTGTTGCCCGGTGTCGATCCGCAAACCAAGGAGGTCGACGGGTCGGTTCGCATCTACTTCGATTGGGCCTACACCAAGGCCGCCACCGATAGTACCGAGGAAAAGACCGTGCAGGTGGCGCTCTATGAGGCTTGGGAATTCAATGAGAACGGAAAAATTTGGATGACCCAACTCTACGGAGACTTGGGTGCCGCAATGGAGGCGTTGCAGGATTGAGGTGCGGGCGTCCCGCCGACGCCTCATGGAGCATGGCGGGATCCACGTCGCTTCAGCCACCACCATCCCCCCAGCAGCCAAACCCCGAGAACCAGCCAAAAGGCCATGAAATAGACGTCGTTGGCGTCTGTATTGTGGAAGTTCAGAATGGTAAACAGTCCAGCTTCCATGACCATCTCCGCCCAGAAGATGAGGTGGACACCAAAGGCCCACAGAAACCAAGGTCGGGAGGCAGCGGTGCGCTGTGGCTTCAGGATTCTAAACAGGAGCATGTATGCTGCAACGCAGCACAGAAACAGCAGAGCGACAACCCCAAAGAACTCTTGTGTACGGGCCAGCTGATGGGGGGCCAAGAAGATGACCCCTGCAGCGAGGTTCCACAGGAGGAACAGGGCAGGCTTCAAGAGGTGGGGCATTGAGCCAAACTAAAATGGGCGCTCAAGACGCCCAAATAAAAAGGGCCAGCGTAAGCCGGCCCTTTTCTTTATCGTTATCCCACCGAAGCGGGTAGTGTATGCGGTATACGCAGGGACTTAACAGGCCTCAGAGGACCTGAACATTGACAGCATTGAGGCCCTTGGGACCTTCTTTGATGTCGAAACTAACTGATGAGCCGTCGGCGATGTCGCCAGTGACTGCTTTGACGTGAACGAATACGTCCTTGGACCCGTCATCAGGAGTGATGAAGCCGTAGCCCTTGTCGTCGTTGAAGAATTTAACTGTGCCCTGCATGGGGTAAAACTTATAAAATGAGGCGCGAAGCTAGGTCTATTCGTGGTTCGTTCAACATTTGAACCGAGAAATCACAAGAAACTAGGCAGAATAGGGGCGTATGCGTCTTGATGGGCCGCGGCAACCGGACTAAATTCCCGGTGTGTTAGAAGAAAGATACCGCAGGCTTATCTGCAGATCGTTGTTGCTGGTCTGTTGTGCTGTTGCGGCGCCCATGGCAGCCCAAATTCAGATTGCAGAAATCGACGCGTTCGGTGACTTAGAAGACGGATTGGGTAGGGGTGAGGATTGGATCGAACTGTTCAATGTTGGCGATGAGGAGGCCTCCCTCGCAGGGCTTCGCTTGTCTGATGATCCTGAAAACTGGGGGAAGTGGAACCTGCCAAGTGTGACTCTTGGGCCCCAAGAAAGGCTGTTGGTATGGTGCTCGGGACGGGATGTCGGTGCCATCGACCACTGGGAATGCCCCGCAGACGACACGGATGCCTGGCAGTACTTGGTGCCCAACCAAGCGCTTGATGCCGATTGGCGTACCCTCGACTTTGATGATTCTTCGTGGCAAACTGGATCCGGAAGCATAGGCTACGGGGACGGCGATGACGTGACCACCATCAATGGCAATGTGGTATTCATGCGCAGGACATTCAATGGCATCAATACAGGTGACTTGGTTCACGGTGTGTTGGCGGTGGATTACGACGATGGATATGTCGCCTTTCTGAACGGCCGGGAATTTGCGCGCTCCTCCTCCATGGAGGAAACTTCTGTGGCTTTCAATGCTTTCGCTGGAGGTCTGCATGAGGCAGAATTGTATGCCGGGGGCATTCCTGAGTCCGTTTCGTTTGACCCCCGAGAGTGGCTCGTGGAAGGCACAAACGTTTTGGCGGTGCAGGTACACAACTACGATGCCAACTCATCGGACCTCACAGCCCGACCGTTTTTGGCTTTGGCACGCACGGCTCCCTCTCCGGTGCCTTTTGGGATTGTTCCCGACTGGTTGCAGCCTGAGGCTCCTGAATTGCACACCAATTTCAAGCTCAAACCGGGAGAGCCTGTGATCCTGTCCGACGCAGCAGGCAACTTGTTGGACTTGGCCACATTGCCTTCAGAATTGAGGGCGGGCATAACGATGGGACGGGCAGCAGGATCACCTGATTGGTGTTTTTTTACGTCGCCATCACCGGGGAGTGCCAACCTCTCGGTCTGCAATACCCACATCGCTCCTGCACCTGTTGTGGAACCGAATTCAGGTTGGTACACGGCCTCGTCGGTGACGGCAACGCCCGGAGTGACTGCAGGACCTCCCGGACAAACCTTGCCTCCCGTCACTTTGCGCTTCACCGTGGATGGCTCGGAGCCCACGCCTTCCTCCGCGGCATTCACTGGATTCTGGAACCTTGAAGAGACATCGGTGCTCAGCATCAAGGCGTTTGGAGAAGGGATGGTTCCCAGTGCTACCGTAGACAGGGTCTATTTCATCGATGAGCCATCGACGGGTCTTCAGAAAGTGAGCATATTCACCCACCCTGATCACCTGTGGGATTGGAATACGGGCATTTATGTCTCCGGCCCCAATGCAGGCCAAGACTATCCGTTTTTTGGCTCCAACTTTTGGGAGCCTTGGTCCCGCGAGAGCCGGTTGACATGGTTCGACGGGACTGGAGACCCCGTAGCAGAGGCCCGGTTGGACTTGGAGATTCACGGAGGATGGTCCCGCGCTGAACCCCAGCGTTCCTTTAGGCTGGACTTCAAGAAGCGCTACACCGGACCCCTTGAGCACACCGTATTTTCCTCCAAGCCGGACATCGATAAGTTTGGCAACCTCAACCTGCGCAATGGGGGGCAGGCTTCTTGGGAAAACAAGTTTCAAGATGCCTTCTATGGTGAGTTGGCCTTGGAGACCCATGTCGTGGCGTCAGGGTGGCGCCCGGTGGAGGTCTATCTCAATGGTGACTATTGGGGCGTTTACGGGGCCCGGGAAAAGGCCGATGAGCAGTTTGTGGAGGACAACTTTGGTTGGGACGACAAGGCAGTGGACCTCGTAAGTGCATTCACCTCGCTCAATGGCGGGCCCAGTGCTTTTGAGGCAACGGTCAATCCTTTGCTTCAGCTTCCCGACGGCTCAGAAGCCTTTCACGATGCCTTCGCCGATCACTTTGAAGTGGATGCTTACATCGATTATCACATTTTCGAGATTCACGGCCAAAACGTCGATTGGATTGCCGCACCCTGGGGCCAAAACAACGTCAAGTTCTTTCGTCCCAACACAGGGGATGGGCTGTGGCGTCCCATGCTGTATGATACCGATGCATGTTTCGGAGCTTGGGGAACCAGTCCCTTTGACAACTACTTGAGTTTGACCTTGAACCCACCTTACGATTCACAGTTCACTGACTTGTTTAGAAAGGTGCTCGAAGACGACCAATACCGGTGCCAATTTGCCACCCGAACTTGTGACCTGTTGGAGACCTCCTTCAGCGCTGAAGTCTTCGATGCGAGGTTGGCCATGACAGCGGCCAATTTGGCGCCGGCGATGTCGCACCACATTGACCTGTGGGATTCTCCTGCTTCGCTTTCTTATTGGCAGCAACGCGTCGAATACATGCGCAATCACAATGAGGTCAGGGCCTCACCTGAGCGCATTCACGTGCGCGACGAGTTTGGCTACAGCGATACAGAGTTGTTGACCGTCAGTTGGACGCCTCCATTTGGAGGAGAGGTCACAGTCAATGAGATGGACGACTTGGGCAATGGTTGGGACGCCGAATACTTTGGGGAATGTCCCATCAGAATCGCGGCCATTCCTTTTTCAGGATTTGGGTTCTTGGGTTGGCAAAACAACCTCCACATCGATCTGGGTTTGGTGGATGTGAACGACCCTTTTGTGGAGGTGTCGCTTCAAGAGGACGACCAGTTTTTTGCCATTTTCGGTGCCTGCCTCGATGGGGTTGATCTTTCAATTCAAGCCACAACTGACGGGCTGTTGGCCCAAGTCACCGGGAGCAGTCAGCCCCTTGAATTGGCTTGGTACCTCGACGGCATATTGGTGGGAGAGGGCAATGGACATGTTCCCTCGGTCCCTGGTGATTATGTGCTGACAGCCTCCGACGGAAGCTGCACTTTGATGACCGAAGCCCTGAATTGGCCCACGTCTGAAGAGGAGGTCGTACTCAGCGTTGCTCCACAAATGCCAGAGGTCGAGGCCTTGAGCTTGTCGGTGTCACCCAACCCGGTCTCCAATGCTGCGGTGGTGACGGGTGCAGAAGGAGGAGATTTGACGGTTTTAGATGCCGCTGGGAGGGTTGTGTTTGAAGCCCCGAACGTCAGGTTCCCCTTCGTTTTGGAAGCGGGGAATTGGGCACCTGGTGTCTATGCTGTTCGGCTTTCTTCGGAGAAAGGCCAGGAATTGACGCGGCTGTTGAAGCGCTGATTGGGCGGCTTATATGATGGTTCTCATGGGTTTTGATGACATTGGTCATCGGGATTTCGCAGATAAACTGCATATTGAAATTCCAAAATCGTGCCATGCAAAAGTCCCAGCCTCACTTCGATGTCATCATTGCCGGTTCCGGAATTTATGGAACCTCAATGGCCAGCATTCTGGCAAAAGAAGGCCTCAAGGTTCTGATCATAGAAAGGGGCAAGCATCCACGGTTTGCGCTGGGTGAGGCCTTGCTGCCCCAGAGCGCCATTTGGCCATTCATCATAGGAGAGCGTTTTGGTATTCCGGAAATTGGCCACCTGAGCCATGCCGACCGCATCGTCGACCACATCACCCCTTCCTGTGGGCTAAAGCACAGCATTGGCTTTGCTCACCACACCCAAGGCGAGTCTTTGTCCACCGACCGCATGCACCAGTTGGTGCCCCCGCATTTGCCGTTCTACAGTGAGAGCCATCTGTACCGGGAAGAGGTGGATCAGTTCCTGCTCAATGCGGCCATTGGATATGGCGCCGAATACGTCGAGGAAACGCCGATCAACGATGTGAACATCACCGCCGAGGGTGTGGTGGTCTCCAGTCCAGAGGCCGACTACAGTTGTGAATACTACGTAGACGCTTCAGGTCGGGGCTCCAGGTTGGTCCAGAAAATGGGCTACCGCGACGGCGCTCCAGAACCCGAGACACACAGCCGGGCCATTTTTGCCCATGTCGAGGGGCTACAGCCGTTTGACAACCTGCATGCTTCTCCTTCGAAGGGACGGAAGTGGCACGAAGGAACCTTTCACCACATGTTCGAAGGGGGCTGGATGTGGGTCATTCCCTTTGACAACTTCAGCAGGTCCGAATCCCGAAAAGCCAGCGTAGGCTTGATGCTGGACCCCCGCGTCTACCCGGAAGACGCTTCGATGTCCGCAGAGCAGGAATTCCGCAGCATCATTGCCCGTTTCCCAGACATTGAGGCCCACCTCGAGGGCATTGAAGTGTCCATGCCATTCACCCGCACGGGGCGGTTGCAATACGCTTCTCGTCAATCTGTCGGAGAGCGTCACTTTACCGCGCCGTCCACATTTGGCTTCATCGACCCCTTGTACTCCAATGGGTTGATCCACACGTTCGAGAGCGTGTACTACGGCGCACGCCATCTGCTGTCCGCATTTGGGAAAGCAGACGGGCCCGTGCGAAAGGGGGATTTTTCCACTGCGGCCTTCTCCAAGATGGAGGTGTTGCACCGCACCCAATGGAAGCACTCCGACAGCACCATTTCACGCGCTTACGCTGCCATGGGCAAGTTTGAGACATGGAATGCTTGGACGCAATTCTGGTTGGCCCAGATCCTCTTTGGTGACCTCTGGCTTCAACGCGCCTGTTTCCGCTATTTCGAGCAGGGAGATGTGGCGCACTTCGACGCGTTCCTCGATGAGATGCGTCCTGGAGAACACGCCCCTTTTGCAAAGGACAAGGCGGCCTTGCTCCAAGACTTTGGCGCTTTGTTGGATGTTGATGATCGCGGCATGGTGGCCCCTGGAGAAGCCATGCTGAACCGGTTGGCAGAGGAATCTTGGCTGCCCCGTCACGTCTATGATTGGGGAGCTGCAGATGCGCGTCATGTGGACTTCTCGCGAGAGGAGGTGGTGGGGGCTTTGCTCGGCTGGGGTTTTGAATCCTCTCCAGAGCACTTGAGGGAAAATTTGTTTGACTTCAAACTCCCGGCCACGGCTTAATGGCCAGGCGCCTTGCCTACCAGCCTTGTCTGGGCTTATAATGTGTAACCTAATCTGGGGAATGTGCGTAAACGGAGCACAGTTTACTTCCCCATGTTGCTCTCTACGATTTTCGACGCGTACCTCTTCTTTGGTTTGATTTCCACTGCCCATTGGGGTGCCATGGCCTTGTGTCGGTCCATGGGGATCAAGCCGAGGGGCATTCCGCACTGAAAATCCAAAGAGCGGCGCCCACCCCCGTCAAGGAGTGGGCGTCGTCCGGCATATAGGAATGCGGCTGTTGTTCGCAGAAGCGGTTGCTCAGTAGGCAGCGGCGCCCGACAGCGGCGCCAGCATTTCTGCAAAGTGCACGTTTTCAAAGCGGGCGTCATAGACGACTGCTCCGTTGTGGTCTCTCACGATGAGGTGCACGAAACGGCCGTATTCATTGAGGGTTTCCCGGTGCAGTGAGGCGCGCAATACACCTGGTCTGAAGACGTAATCGGGGGCCAGCTTTCGGTGTGTTCTGTATTTGCGCTTCACCTTGAGCGGGTTCACAAAATTCAATGCGTTCTGGCCCGACAGCACTCCGGCAACTTGCGCAATAGAATGCTTGGGGTTTACGCCTGTGACGGAGGTCAATACCACCGCATTGTAGTCCCTCAAGTGTCCTGTGAGGTGGTCCAATTTGACCTCAGCCCGGCGTTGATCCCATTCGCGTTGCTTGGCCTCACTCACAATGGCTTGTCGGCTGGCACGAACCCGATGTTGTTCCTCGATGAGCAATGCGCGCTGGGCATTAAGGGCTTTTGTGGCTGCCTGCACCTGACGCGCATTGGCTTCGAGCAGGCGCGCCTCAGCATCCATTTTTCGCTGGGCCTGTCTGGAAGCTTCACAATCGTGTTGCTCGAAGTCGTTCAGGCATGCCGATGCAGTTTCGGGAGCGTTGGGCCTGTTAAGGTTGGATTGAGCAAGGGAGGGGCTGGTCATGACCGCAGCCGCGAAGAGAACGAGGGGGAGGTGGTGTCGAATCATGGTGACGTTGTTTTAAAGGAACGCACTAGGGTAAACAAGCATCATGCCAAACACCGCCGAGGTCTACCTTAGCGTGAGATGGCCGTACCCAGTCGTTCTGTAGGTGTCCAAGAATTCTTGGAGGGTTCCCGTAAGACAGGAGTGCTGCTCTTGGATGCCCGCTCTCCGGGTGAATTTGCCGAGGCCCACATCCCCGGAGCGCTGTCCTTTCCCCTTTTTGACGATGCCGAGCGCGCCGCAGTGGGGACGCTGTATAAGCAAGAGGGCAGAGAGATGGCGGTGGAGCGCGGTCTGGAATTCATCGGGCCTCGCATGGCCGATATGGTGCGGCAGGCCAAGGCGCTGTTTGCTGAGCAGCCCAGCCGAAGGCCCATCCACATGTATTGTTGGAGAGGGGGGATGCGCAGCGGTTCGCTGAGCTGGTTGCTGCGCACTGCGGGACTCCCCGTGGTTTTGCTGGAGGGGGGGTACAAGGCTTACAAGCAAACCTTGCCTGAATTTATGGGACTTGATTGGCCTTTGGTGCGCGTCGGGGGATACACGGGCTCGGCAAAAACGGCGGTACTGCATGCCCTCGCTGAAGCGGGCGAACAGGTGGTCGACCTCGAGGGGTTGGCGCGGCATTTCGGGTCTGCATTTGGCAACCTGCGCCGGCATGCCCAGCCCACTTCTGAGCACTTCCGAAACCTCCTTGCGGAAGCGCTCACTGGACTCGATTTCAGCCGCCGAATTTGGGTAGAGAACGAAAGCCGGCGCATCGGCAATGTGCACGTTCCAGAGCCGTTTTACAAGCGCATGATCGCTTGTCCAGCGTTGGAAATGCTCCGCAGCATGGAGGACAGGGTGTCACACCTCGTCGGGATGTACGGGGGGTTCGAAACCGATTTATTGCGCGATGCTTTTGAAGCCATCGGGACAGAATTGGGCGGTCCGGAAACGCGAGAAGCCTTGACGGCATTGGATGGCAACGATTTGGCCACCGCTGCTCGGATTGCACTGGAGTACTACGACCGGGCCTATGAGCATGGCCTTCAAAAGCGGGCCAAAGACAACCGGCATCCGGTTGATGCCCAAGGGGCGACGCTGGCGCAATGCGCAGAGCGTTTGATGGCTGCAGCGGATGACATGGGTCTCTGACCCACCTTTGCGACATGGAGCAAGAACAAGTGAGGCTGACCCAATACAGCCATGGAGCAGGTTGTGGCTGTAAAATTGCCCCTGGGGTGCTCGATCAGATTTTGGCCCAGCTGGGCAAGCAAGCAGATGATCCCCATCTGATCGTCGGCCACGGCGCCCGCGATGATGCAGCGGTCTATGATCTGGGCGATGGAACGGCTGTGGTGTCCACCACGGACTTCTTTATGCCCATTGTAGACGATCCCCACACTTTTGGCCGCATTGCCGCAGCCAACGCCATCAGTGACATCTATGCCATGGGCGGCACGCCATTGATGGCCATTGCCATTTTGGGGTGGCCCGTAGACAAGTTGGCTCCGGAAGTGGCGGGTCGGGTTCTTGAGGGCGGCCGGTCGATCTGCGCAGAAGCAGGCATTCCGCTGGCAGGCGGTCACAGCATCGATTCTCCCGAACCCATTTTTGGGCTCGCGGTTTCGGGCCGTGTGACCTTGTCCAAGCTCAAGAAGAATGGAGGCGCAGCCGTTGGGGATTTGCTCTATCTGACCAAGCCCCTCGGAGTGGGCATGGTGACCACCGCACAGAAGAAAGGCATGGTGGAGCCGGTGCACCTGGCCGCTGCCGAGAACAACATGACCCGCCTCAACAAGTTGGGCGCTCCGTTGGGCGAGATCAAGGGTGTCAACGCCATGACAGATGTGACCGGTTTCGGTCTCGGAGGACATGCCTTAGAAATGGCCCGCGCCACGGGAGTTGACCTTGTTTTCGAAGGAAAATCCTTGCCGTTGCTGGACCGAGAGGGCTTGGTCAAATACCATGCTGCCGGATGTGTTCCTGGGGGCACCAGGCGCAATTTTGCGAGTTACGGCGGACACCTCGACTGGGAAGGCGTGGATGCGTTTGTTCGGGATGTGGTGTGCGATCCCCAAACCAGTGGTGGGCTGTTGGTATCGGTGGACCCTTCAGCAAAAGAGGAGGTAGAAAAGGTGCTGCGGGCGGCGGACTGTCACAGCCAGCCCATTGGAGAAGTGGTCCAAGGCCAAGGCCGGGTGAAGTTGAAGGCGTAAAACCCGAGGAGGCGGTCTTGGCGTTTACCTCAACCGTGCCGTTACCCAGCCTTCAAGTACAGCGATGTGGGGCAATGTGCCGGCCAGAAGGAAACTCAATGCGGCCCGCTCATTGAGCATGCCCAGGCCTACTGCCCAAAGCACAGCGCCGGCCATTGCGGCAAAAACAAGGCTCAATGGCAAGCTGCGCAGGTAGAGTTTTGAAAAAACAGGCGACAAGGACTGACGCTCCTTGAACTCCTCAAAGAAGGCTTCTCGGGAGTGTCCAAGGACGAAGTACAAGGCGAAAGCCAGCAGCAAATCGTCCACGCACCAAGCGAGCGCGATCCCTGTGCAGGCCAACAATCCGTTGCGCCAAGTGGTGTGCAACGCTGCAGCCAAGATGACCGCTGAAGCCGAGGCCAATTGGAGGGGGAGGTATCGGTCGGCAAATGAAGGCGAAAGGTCCCAGCCGTAATCCTCGAGAATAAACAGGGCATCGGGTCGGGTCACGAGTGGAGCCAACACAGCGAGTCCAAGCGCCACACCGACAGTGCTGTTGGCCTTCTGTTGGTTGCGCATCGCATCGATGCGGAGGTGCGACATCCCAAAGTGGTAAGCGCTGACGCACAGGAAAACGCCCAGCATCACAGCAGGAGCCCATTCAAAGGCGAGCCAGCAGACTCCGATGCCAGCGACATAAGGCAAGACAAACGACTGTCGCAATGGTCCTTCTGGATCGCCATGCATGTGGGCATGGAGGATGTGGTCCAATGCGCCGTGCTGAATGCCTACGGTAGCGATGAGCAGCACCGCGAGCGGAGTCTGTGCTTCGGGCCACCATTGAGCTGCTGCTGCTGCAAGGGCGATGCCTCCTGCCAAGAGGCCGAGGGTCCAGGTTCTGACCTGTCGGGCGTTTTGGAAGGTGGTGGTCGGGATCAAGCCAAACATGACACAAAGGAAAGGCCCACCCCCGAAAAGGGGTGGGCCTGATTTCCTTGCATTGGTCTCAGAGAGATCAGCCTTTTGAGCTGTCCTTGATCGCCAAAGCGTAAATCACGAGACCGAAGCCGATCTTGTTGATGGCGTCACCGATGTTGTAGATGACGTCCATGTCCAAGGAGAAGAGCCCCTGGTACCACTGTCCGCCACCGAAGTCGCCTGTTCCAGCCATGTAGCCAATGGGGTAAATGGCCCAACCGGCCAATACGAACCATCCGAGCCACTTGTTGGCTTCAGCCACAGCACCACCGGCATTTGCAGCCAGCTGCTTGACCTCACCAAACCAGACGAGATAAACGATGTAGAAATAAGCGATTCCAGAGAAAAGACCCCAAAGCCAAGCGTTGCTTTGATCCAGTGCCTCACCCCAGTAACCTGTCACCAACATGATCACAGAAGCAAAGATGAGTTTCCACATGAGACCCATGGTTCCTCCTGCCTTCTTGGTGATCAGGTAGAATTCCACACACATCAGAGGAACGGTCAATGTCCAGTCCACATAACGGAAGGCAATCGGGCTGTCTCCAGTTGCCAAGTAGTAATCGCGCATGTAGTAGTAGTGCACGAAAGCGATAAATGTGATGATGCCACTGATGAGCAGTGAAGTCCTCCATTTTTTGTCTACGCTTCCCATTTCGAGGAAGAAGAATACAGATGCGGCCATCATGGCCATGCAACCCACGAAGAATGTGAAGCTCGTCAGGTTGTCAAAGTGCTCACTCATGAAGAGAGAAGCATCGGCTAGAATTAAAGAAAAGTTCATTTGTTGTGTATGGTTTTGAACGTGTTCAACGTACACACCAAAACCGAGGAGGAGAGGCCTTGTTCAAGATAATTGTAAAAAAAGTGAACGAAACAAGTCAAGGGTCGTCCGATTGCTCTGTTAATCAAGGGCTTGTAAGGTTGAAAAAATTTTATGCATCGGAAGGCCCATGACGGTGTAAAAGCTCCCCTCAAGGGTATGAATGCCACATGCACCGATCAGATCCTGTGCTCCATAAGCGCCAGCTTTGTCGAACGGTTGGTGGTGGTTGACGTAATGCTGGATGAATTCATCCGAAAGGTGTAGGAAGGACACCCTCACGGTATCGTGGTCTGTTTGAAGCGTGTCAGGAGCCCTGCCATCCACTATGGTAAACGCAGTGGTGACCTCATGGGTTCTTCCTGAAAGCCTGCGGATCATGTCCATGGCTTCTTCTGGTGATCGGGGTTTTTCCAATGTGTCGCCCTCCAGCTGCACAACAGTGTCGCTGGTAATGAGAACCTCTTCATCGGTCAGTCCAGGTGCGGCAGCCCGGGCCTTGAGCTCGCTTAAAAACCGAGGGATGTCAGGGCCAGAAATGCCCTCAGGGTAAATTTCATCTGCTCCAATGGGGCGGATTTCGAAGGGAATGCCCAGCATCCCAATGAGCTGTTTGCGCCTGGGAGATGCGCTGGCGAGGACCAATTTGCGCTGTTGCAGTCCTGGCAAAAGCGGCAAGGCAGAAGGGGTGTCTGGGGTGAAGAGCATGGTAAGCGTTTAACAACGGTGCAAAACAACAGTCTTCCGGTGGATGCGTTCATGTGAAAGGCCGGAAACACAGGCGTAATTTCGTGCCCATATCGCGCCCGCAATGGACAGCATTCTGATTCTTGATTTTGGTTCCCAATACACCCAGCTCATTGCCCGACGGGTAAGAGAGCTCAATACCTACGCGGAAATCAAGCCGTGGAACGGGGACTGGAGGTCTTTGCTGGACACTGCACCCGCAGACGACGCGCTAGGACGGGTTTGGAAAGGGGTGATCCTTTCGGGCAGTCCACACAGCGTGCGGGAGGACAATGCGCCTGCCCCTGATTTGGAGGGCGTCAGGGGTCAGTGGCCTGTGCTCGGTGTTTGTTTTGGGGCGCAATGGCTGGCCCAGGACAGCGGTGGACGCGTTGAAGCGAGCGATAGCCGGGAGTATGGGCGCGCTCACCTGAACCACATCGACACTTCGGATCGCCTCTTTGAAGGAATGACCGAGGGCAAGCAAGTCTGGATGAGCCATGGCGATACGATTCAGTCGGTGGGCGACAAGGCCCGTGTGACCTGTTCAACCCATGACGTGACGTTTGCTGGTTTCTCGTTCAAAGACGAGCCTACATGGGGCATCCAGTTCCATCCCGAAGTCTATCACAGTGAAGAAGGGCTCATGCTCCTGCGCAATTACGTCCATGGGATATGTGGATGCGCAGCAGATTGGACACCTGCACATTTTGTAGACTCCACGGTTGAGGAGCTCAAGGAGCAGCTGGGCGAGGACCCTGTAGTGCTCGGTTTGAGTGGAGGAGTAGACTCCAGTGTCGCGGCCATGTTGCTCCATCGGGCCATTGGGGACCGCCTGTTTTGCATTTTCGTCGACAATGGGTTGCTGCGGAAGCACGAATTCGAGGAGGTGATGAAGGGCTATGAAGGCCTTGGGCTCAATGTCAAAGGGGTCCGGGCGGCTGATCGTTTTTATGAAGCGCTTTCTGGCGTTTCAGATCCCGAGGGCAAGCGCAAGGCGATTGGAGCCACGTTTATCGATGTATTTGACCATGAGAGCGGCTTGCTTGACGGCGTCAAATGGCTGGGCCAAGGCACCATCTATCCCGATGTCATTGAAAGCGTGTCAGCCACTGGAGGTCCGAGCGCTACCATCAAGTCCCACCACAATGTGGGGGGGCTTCCCGATTACATGAAGCTGCAAGTGGTCGAGCCGTTGCGCATGCTGTTCAAGGATGAGGTGCGCCGTGTGGGGCGCGAAATGGGCATGTCGCAGGAATTGCTTGGCCGGCATCCTTTTCCGGGCCCAGGCTTGGGGATTCGCATCCTGGGAGAAGTCACCCCAGAAAAGGTGGATTTGCTACAGAATGCCGATCGCATATGGACCGATAAGCTTCGAGAGCATGGTCACTATGACCGTGTTTGGCAGGCGGGGACCATTTTGCTACCCGTGCAAAGTGTAGGGGTGATGGGAGATGAACGGACTTATGAGCAGGCCGTGGCGTTGCGCGCTGTGACCTCAACCGACGGGATGACGGCAGATTGGGTTGACTTCCCACACGCCTTCTTGGCCGAGGTGTCCAACGCGATCATCAACAAAGTCAGGGGGATCAACAGGGTGGTCTATGACATTTCTTCCAAGCCGCCAGCCACCATAGAATGGGAATGATGCGCCTCCTCCAAAGACTGACCTTTTTGTTGGGTGTCATGTTTTTCCTCGTTGAGGTTGAGGCACAGACCCAAACCACCCATACGGTTTTGCGCAAGGAAACCGCCTATGGAATTGCCAGATCCTACGGGGTGGACTTAAACGCGCTGTACACCTTGAACCCTTGGGCAGAAGGCGGCATCCGCAAAGGAGATGTGCTTCGAATCCCTCAAGTGCCAGCAGAGCAAGGCTCGGAGGAGGAGGGCGTTTCTATTTCCGACGGGTCGAAGAGGGACAGCTTGCCGAGCGCCGCGCTGCCAGATGTTCCATTGATGGAAGGGTCGGGTGCGTCGATGGAACAGTTGCTCGAGGACTCTGTGCCAAGGCCGAGGCCCGTTCCGCCCATGTGGTCCATGGATACCGTGCGGGTGGCCGTCTTTTTGCCGTTTTTCTCTGGACGTGACAGTTTGAGCCGACAAGAGGCCCGTTTGCGGGAAATCGCAGGCGATTGTGCCGCGGGCATTCGTTTGGCACTCGGCGACGATCAGCGTGTCGGAGCACACCTCGAAGTGCGCTTTTTGGATACGGGCCGCGACACTGCTGGCCATTTGTTGTGCACCCCGCAGGACTTGAGCGCCCTCGGCGGGCCTGTCCACATTGCATTGGGACCACTTAAACGCTCTCAGTTTTTTGAGGTCCAAGAGTGGCCCGGGATGGAGAGTGCCGTCCATGTCGCCCTGACCGATTTGGGAACGCGGCTGGCCATGAACAGGACGGGTGTTTTGATGCCCTACACCCAAGTGGAACAGCGGATGGAAATGTTGGCCGCTCATGTGGCCATGCACCACCGGGGCGAGCAGGTCTTGCTCTTGGTAACCGGAGACATCCGAAACCTCCAGGCCGAAGCGGCATTTCGTGACGCGTGGGCCAAGCACGCTGCTCAGGATAGCTTGCTGGTGATGAGCGAAGTCGAGGTGGCTTCTCGTGGTTTGGGGGCCTTAAGGGACTCTCTGACAGACGTCCGCCGCAACATTCTGGTCGTGCCGGGAGGCAAGGCGAACCGTTCTTTTGCGGGGGTGTTGCAGACAGAAATTCAGCTGGGGGACTCTTTGGATTTTGTGGTCTACGCAGACGGAGATTGGAAGAAGTTTGACTTTTTGGATCCCGATTTGCGCGAGCGGGTGGGGTTCTCTGTGGTCGATGGGGGTGGAGCATTGCCGGATTCCTCCTTGTGTGGGGGTGTGGATTCGTCCCATTTTTGTCTCGCTCGCCGTTTGTCTGAATTGAGGGGAGGACTTGCTGGCAGCTATGGTTGGATGGCCCACGATGCCTTGAGGGATGTGTTGGCCTGGACCTTGGCGCATGGCCCCACCTGGCCGGCAGCGCTGGCCAGCGGTGAACAGCTTGTGCGGACATGGAGTCAGCCGAGAAATGGTCAGTATGCGTTTGATTGGCGGGCCGCAGATGGCCCAAGGGGTGGACTGGTCAATGGATCCGTAAGGTTGATGCGACAGGAAGATTTCAAATGGCTGGAAATCAATCCTCCGAACACAAGTCCCAAAGCACAGAACCGATGATGGACACCGGATTTTTGTCGATGGTGCAGGACGCATTCCGGACCGTCCAAAACGAGCAGGTCGCAGCCTTAATGGCGTTCGACGACGAAGTGGATTTGACGCGGGACCATTGGAAGCGCGAAAGCGGCGGCGGTGGCGATACCCGCATTCTCAAAGAAGGCAAGGTGATCGAGAAGGGCGGCCTCAATTTTTCCGCGGTAGAAGGTGATGTCACTCCTGCACTCGCCCAGCAGTTGGATACCTCTGCTACGCGTTTTGCAGCCACTGGTGTGTCGAGCGTATTGCACCCTTGCAATCCTCACGTCCCCATCATCCACATGAATGTGCGGTATTTCACCTTGGATGACGGCACTTGGTGGTTCGGAGGGGGCATCGACCTGACGCCGCATTACATCGTGCCTTCTGAAGCCCGGGCTTTTCACAGCGAGCTCAAGGCCATTTGTGACCGACATGCCGTGGCCGATTACAGTGTTTTTAAGCCTTGGGCAGACCGCTATTTCAGTCTGCCACACCGCAATGAGTCAAGGGGAGTGGGGGGCATCTTCTTTGACCATATCGGCCGAGACGGCAGCATCGACCGGGAGGAAGTACTGGCCTTTTGCGTTGACCTCTCCAGCGCGTATGCCAGCATCTACAAGGAGCGCGCGGCTCCGTTTTTCCAGAGCTTTGTCAATGCCGACGACATGCATTGGCAAGGGTTGCGCCGGGGCAGGTATGTGGAGTTCAACCTCGTTCACGACCGCGGAACCCGGTTCGGATTGGTCTCTGGAGGACGCACCGAAAGCATACTGATGAGCCTGCCCTCTAGGGCGCACTGGGAGTACGACCACCAACCCCCAGAAGGCTCCACTCAGGCGGACACCCTCGCTTGGTTGCGCCAAGGAGTCGAAGGGGTGGATTGGTTGGGCGGGGCCTGACAACAGCCATTTTACCATCTGCCTTCACCACCGGGTAGCGCAGGCACCATTTTGCTGCACACCGTTTTCCGAGTGGAAGGTCGCCTTCTTGCAGCTGGATTAGGGGATCCCGATGTATTTGTGGGTTTGGAGGCTGATGCGCCATCCGTGTCGGGCAGCAATCCACGAGAGGATCCAAAAGGTGGCCTCGTCGCGCTTGTCCCACTCTGGCTGAAGAAACAAAGCGCACTCGGGGCGCACCTGTTCTGCGTGTTCTGCGGCCCAGTCCATATCACTGCGGTGAAATACAACCACTTTGAGCTCGTCCGCCAAGGGGTAAACGTCTTCTCGGCAGGCCTTGAATTTCTTTGGGCTAAGGGTGACCCAATCCCATTGCCCGGTAAGAGCGTGGGCGCCACTGGTCTCAATATGGGTCTTTAGACCAGCTTGGTGCAGGGCGTCCGTGAGTGGGGTCAGGTTGTGCATGGCGGGCTCACCACCGGTGACCACCACGACTTTGCGTCCACTCTCCACGGCGGCCGCCACGATGGCATCGAGGGTCTGTTTTGGATGGGCGTTGGCATCCCAGCTCTCCTTGACATCGCACCAAACACACCCTACGTCACATCCTCCGAGCCTCAAAAACCAGCTCGGAGTGCCGGAGTGCGCTCCCTCGCCCTGCACGGTGGCAAAGGCCTCCATTACGGGGTAAGAGACTGTACTCATGCCAAGCGGCCGAAGAGGTCAAATTCAGTGGCAGACTCTATGACCACGTCGGCAAAGTCACCCAGTCGGACGTAGGTATCCTCACCAGCCTCAACTCGGACTTCACAGTCTACATCGGGGCTGTCAAATTGGGTGCGGCCAATGAAAACCCCCGCATCGTTGCGGTCGAAGAGTACCCTGAAAGTCTTTCCCACTTTGGCCGCATTGAGTTCGGCACTGATGCCGGCTTGCAATGCCATGACCTCTTCTACGCGGCGGCGTTTGACATCCTCAGGGACATCGTCCTCCATGTTGTAAGCGTGGGTGTCTTCTTCGTGGCTGTATGTGAAACAGCCCAAGCGGTCAAAGCGGCTCTCGGCCACCCAGTCCAGCATTTCTTGGTGGTCTTCCTCTGTTTCGCCTGGAAAGCCACAAATCAGCGTGGTCCGGATCGCGATGTTTGGGACGCGCGAACGGATGTCGGCCAAGAGTTTGGCGGTTTTTTCGCGGGTGATCCCCCGGCGCATGTTCTTGAGCACTTGATCGGCACCGTGCTGCAGGGGCATGTCCAGGTAGTTGCAGACATTGGGGCGGGCTGCCATCACATCGAGCACATCCATGGGGAATCCACTGGGAAAAGCATAGTGGAGGCGGATCCAATCAATGCCCTCGACCTGGCTCAGGGCATCCACAAGTTCAGCCAATCGGCGCTCTTTGTAGAGGTCAAGCCCGTAATAGGTCAAGTCTTGGGCGATGAGGATGAGCTCCTTAACGCCTTGGGCGGCCAATCCCTCGGCCTGTTTGATGAGGTCCTCGATGGGGGTGGAGCGGTGTTTACCCCTCATCAATGGAATGGCACAAAACGCACATGGGCGGTCGCATCCTTCCGCAATCTTGAGGTAGGCGTAATGCTGAGGCGTGGAGAGCAAACGCTCGCCAACCAACTCTTTGCGGTAGTCCGCGTTGAGCGTCTTGAGCAGTTTGGGAAGCTCGCGTGTTCCGAAATAAGCGTCCACATCGGGAATTTCCTGCTCCAACTCATCCCGGTAACGCTCGCTCAGGCAGCCCGTCACATACACGCGCTCTACGCGGCCATCTTGCTTGGCGTCAGCAAACTGGAGAATCGTTTCGATGCTTTGCTGCTTGGCGCTTTCGATAAAACCACAAGTGTTAATGATGACCACCGGAGCAGCGTCCACTGGAGTGTCGTGCGTAACGTCGAAGTCGTTGGCCTCGAGCTGTCGCATCAACACCTCTGAATCAAAGGTGTTTTTGGCACAGCCCAATGTGACGACATGTGCGCGCCGGCGGGAGGAAGTTCGGGCCCTCATAAAGTGGTGGTTTCAGAGCCAAAGGACTCGGGCAACAAAGAATCGACAAATTCCATGGCGTTGAATACTTGGAGGTCTTCGGGCTGCTCGCCCACCCCAATGAAGCGCACTGGAATCTTGAATTCCTCGGCGATACCGATCACGACACCGCCCCTTGCGGTCCCGTCGAGCTTGGTGAGCACCAAGCCAGAAACCTCGGTAGCGGCAGTGAATTGCTTGGCTTGTTCGAGGGCGTTTTGCCCGGTGGAACCGTCCAAGACGAGAAGCACCTCATGTGGGACGCCCGTGGCAATCTTTTGCATTACCCGCTTAATCTTGGACAGTTCGTCCATCAAGTGCTTTTTGTTGTGGAGGCGCCCAGCAGTGTCTATCAGCACCACATCGTGGCCTTTGGCCACAGCGCTTTGAACGGCGTCAAAAGCGACGGCTGCAGGGTCTGCGTCTTGGCCTTGGGAGACAAAATGTGCTCCGGTGCGCTCCGACCATACTTTGAGTTGGTCCACAGCGGCGGCGCGAAACGTATCCGCTGCGCCGACCGTGACTTTGAGTCCTCTTGCTGCAAATTGATGGCAGAGTTTGCCGATGGTGGTGGTCTTGCCAACCCCGTTTACCCCGACAATCAAAAACACATAAGGCCCCTCTGTGGCGGGGATGCTCAAGTCGGTTGGCTGGTTGCCGCGGTTGCCCTCAAGCATGCCTGCGATTTCCTCTCGCAACATGGGCAGCAGCAAGTCGATCGATTTGGAAGAGGCACGGGAGGTGCGTTCCTCGATGCGTTCTATGATGCGCGTGGTGGTTTTGACGCCGATGTCACTTGTGATCAATGCCTCCTCCAGCTCCTCCAGCACATCGGCATCGATGTCCTTTTTGCCCATGACGGCACGGGACAATTTCTCCAAGACACCGCGTTTGGTGCGGGCCAAACCCCGGTCGAGGGTTTCCTTCTTTTCCGAGCTAAAAAGCCTCTTGAAGAATGACATGGGTCTAAGGTAGGGGGTGAATGCAACGAGGGCCGGCTTCTCGGGTATGGAAGACGGCCCTCGGGGTGCCCATTAGGGCAGGTCAAGGTGCGAAATCAGTTCGCGAACCAAGACTTGATGTTATCGTTGTGTACGACTTCCTGACGGAATGCGTACGCCCCAGTCTTGGGACTCTTGTACATCTTGATGCACATGGTGTGCTGCTTTCCACCTCCTTTCTGCAGCGATGCGACGGTCTTCTTAGCCATAGTTTCTCAGATTGGGGGTTACTTAATTTCCTTATGAACCGTCATCTTCCGGAGAATTGGGTTGAATTTCTTCAGCTCAATCCGCTCGGGAGTGTTCTTACGGTTTTTAGTCGTCACATAACGTGACGTTCCAGCCATGCCGGATTCCTTGTGCTCGGTGCACTCTAGGATAACTTGTACGCGATTACCTTTCTTCGCCATGCTCAGGGAAAATGGACGACAAAGATAGGTATTTCTCCCTCCCATTCCTCTTGTGAATAAGCAAGGATGACACTTCGCGTTGGATTACGTGTCCAAGCTAATTTCGAAATGATGTCACGACGCGCCCCAGCACCCCGGAAATCAAGGAAGTCCAACGCCACAAGTGCGCCGAGGAACCGACGTCTCGACCCAGAAGATTTGGTCAGTGCTTCCAAGGTTGCGTCCAAACCCAAGCGAAAAAAGGCGGCTGGGAAGGCTTCAGGCAAGGCATCTGGCGCCAGCCGCAGAGAGCAAAGGGCAGAGGAACGCAGGATCAGGATGGAGGAGCGTGATGCACGTCGCGAAGAGCGCAAAGTGGTGTGGCAGGAGCGCACGGCTTGGCTGCAGGACTCCAGGGTCAAACAAACGGCAGGCGTGCTCTGCGTGGCCGCGGGCAGCTTTATGCTGTTGGCAGGGGTGAGCGCCATGATCACCGGTGCTGAAGACATCCGTTTCATTCAAAGCGGCACAGAAGCTGGAGAAGGGAGTTTCCGGAATTTTCTAGGGGCATTGGGGGCCCAATGGGCGTTCACGTTTATGCGCGGAGGATTCGGCATCGCAGCTCCATTGTTTGGGGCCTGGTGCTTGGCGGCAGGGGTGAGGCTCATGGCACCACAGCGCTTGCCAAACATCGGCAGGTCGCTGCGCAATGTTTGTGTGGCTGCAGTTTTGCTCCCTTGGACGGTGGGTTTGCTCACGTTGAGTTTTGACGCCGAAACAGGGTTGATTGCCGGCTGGGGAAACGACCATTTGGTGGGTGCAGTGGGGTTGTGGATGACCCAGTGGAGCCGTTTTGCATTGGGTGTGACAGGATCGGTGTTGGTCATGGCGGCTTCCTATGCCATTTGGGCCATCGCGCACCCCTCCGTTTCGGTGGGGTTGCGTGAGTTTTTTGCGCGTGATGCGGCTTGGGCAGATGAAGGTGAAGACGCAGTTGAAGAAGACCTGGAAGAAGCTTCAGAAGACAACAGTCGGGAAGCTTTGGTCCGCGACCATGGGGCTCCTGTCGGAAGGAACACGGCCAACACGGGGGTTGAAGACCAGCCTGAAGGAGGAGAAGATCCGGATGGATGGGACCCTTATTTGGATCCCAGCCGCATACCGGTCAGCCCTGAATCAGAGGACGAACCTGAGCAAGAGGTGCCCCATGCTCGTCCCTCGACCGATGTGGAATCCGAAGATCTTCTATCCCAAACCCCCACGCCCCAGCCTGAACCCGAACCGGAAGCTTCCATGCCTCCAGCAGCCGATACAGGTTCTGCAGTTTTGGAAGTGGAGGTCGCAGCAGAAGAAGCCGCACTGACCGAGGACGAAATCGACGCGAAGGTTCAGGCGTTTGGAGAGTACGACCCCACGTTGGATTTGAGCCATTATGAGCTCCCCAACATTGATTTGCTGGCATCACACGGATCAGGAAAGACGGAGGTGAGTCACCAAGAGCTTGAAGCCAACAAAAAGCGCATTGAGGACACCCTGCGCAACTACGGCATTGAGATCGCAAGCATCAAAGCATCCATAGGTCCGACGGTGACCCTGTATGAGCTCGTGCCAGCTCCGGGCGTGCGCATCTCCAAGATCAAGAACCTCGAAGACGACATTGCATTGAGCTTGGCGGCCTTGGGCATTCGCATCATCGCCCCCATTCCCGGTCGCGGCACGATTGGCATCGAAGTGCCCAACTCCAATCCGGACGTCGTCAGCATGCGGTCCTTGATCGCCAGCGACAAGTTCCAAAACAGCGATGCCGCCCTGCCCATCGCCATCGGCAAGACCATTTCCAACGAGACGTACGTCTTTGACCTCGCCAAAATGCCCCACATGCTCATGGCCGGTGCCACGGGACAAGGCAAGTCGGTCGGTCTCAATGCCATGTTGGTCTCACTGCTCTACAAAAAGCATCCGAGCCAGTTGAAGTTCGTTTTGGTGGACCCCAAGAAAGTGGAGCTCACCTTGTTTAACCACATCGAGCGCCACTACCTCGCAAAACTGCCCGATACAGAGGAGGCCATCATCACCGACAACAGCCAGGTCGTGCGCACGATCAAGTCGCTCTGCTTGGAAATGGACCAGCGTTACGAGCTGCTCAAAAATGCCCAGTGTAGGAACCTCAAGGAGTACAACGCGAAGTTTGTCAGGCGCAAGCTGAATCCCGAAAATGGCCACCGGTATTTGCCGTACATCGTATTGGTCATTGACGAGTTCGCCGATTTGATCATGACTGCGGGCAAAGAGGTTGAAATGCCCATTGCCCGATTGGCCCAGTTGGCCCGTGCCATTGGCATACACCTGATCATCGCAACCCAGCGGCCATCTGTCAACATCATAACGGGAACCATCAAGGCCAATTTCCCCGGCCGCGTGGCCTTTAGGGTGACCTCAAAAGTGGACAGCCGGACCATCTTGGATGCTGGAGGTGCGGACCAGTTGATTGGCCGAGGCGACATGCTGCTCTCCACGGGCAATGACCTCATTCGCCTTCAATGTGGGTTTGTAGACACCCCAGAAGTGGAGGCCATCACGGACTTCATTGGCAGCCAGCGGGGGTACCCTGATGCTTTGATTTTGCCTGAGGTGCCCGACGAGCACAGCGAACAAATGGCCGACATCGCGGGAGAGGAAAGGGACAGCCTATTCGAGGAAGCGGCAAAAATTTTGGTCCTCCACCAGCAAGGTTCGACGTCGTTGCTTCAGCGCAAGCTCAAATTGGGCTACAACCGCGCAGGCAGGCTGGTGGATCAGCTGGAAGCCGCAGGCATCATCGGACCGTTTGAAGGCTCCAAAGCGCGCAAAGTTTTGGTCCCCGATGAAATGACTTTGGAACAGTTGTTGCGTGGGAGTGGTTCTGAAGAAGAAATCTCCGATTAATTTCGCCGCCCCTATGAAGACTTTCCCGTACCCATTCTCAGCCATTTGCGCTGTTTTACTTGCCTTTTCATTCACAGCTTCGGCGCAGTCGGAAGATCCCCGGGCCGACGAGCTTTTGGGCAAAGTGTCAGCTCAAATGCAGGAGTATGGATCGGTTCACGCCAAGTACACCTCACAAATGGTCGATTTGCAGAGCGACTTTCAGATGGACCAAAGCGGCGAAGTTTGGATCGAAGGCGAAAGCTATCACCTGCAGTTGGGAGAGTACATCATTGTCTGTGACGGCAATACCGTGTGGACCTACGAACCTGAGATGGGGGAGTGCTACATCGACGACGCAGAAACGATCGCAGAGGATGGGGTAGATCCCGCTCAGATGTTCACGATTTGGGAAGCGGACTTCAAGAAAGTGTGGAAGGGGGAGTTGGAATCAGAAGGAAGAACTTTGGCGCGGGTCGACCTGCATCCAACAGGAGCCGATGAGCGCAGTTTTCATACAATTCAATGCTTCATAGACCCTGCGGTATTGCAGGTGGTCGAATTGATCGTCAAAGGGCGTGAAGGCACCGATGTGCACTATAAGGTCGAGGCCTTTGAGGGGGACGCGCCGAGTCCCGAAGGCGCGTTTTCATTTGACAAAAATCGGTTCCCGGGTACCACGATGATCGACAATCGGCTTTAAATCAGCCTACTTCGATCTCTACTTTGTTGCTGCCTGGGCGCTCTTGACAGCACAAGATCCAACCGTTTTCTGGCCTTCTGCCCGAGTTGCTGGGCGGAGATTGAAAAGTCTGTCCAGAGACCAACTTCGCTTTGCATCGGTGGCAAATGCCACTCTTACAGTTGGCGGTCATGGCGATGCCTGCTTCGTCAGCGGCTTCCAGAAGTGTCATGCGCCGCGAAACGGAGGGCAGGGTGTGCGTCACGCCATTCACAGTGATGGTCACCTTTGCGTGTTTGTCCTCCGTGCGGCTTTCGGCAGGATGCACAAATGGCTGTTCTGCAAAGGAGTAACGCTTTACTGCGAACGGGCGGTCTTGGTTTGAGGCGGCCTCTTGGATGAGGTGCATGAATCCATGCGGACCCGACTGAAAAGCGGCTTCAGGGAGGTCTTTCGACCGGTATTGCTCCATCAACCGGTTCAGTTTGTCATGGTCCAAACGACCAGTTGATAGGTCTTCACCTGTGGCGCCATCGCCCAAAACATGGAATACTTCGAAGCGTTTCGAGTGGGCCATCCGGTCCAGGGCCTGCTGCATCATGATGCTTCTCGCCGTTGAATTGGCGTAGATCAGAGTGACCCTGTGATCAGGCCTCGCTTTGAGGGCGTGTTGGGCCACCGAAAACATAGGGGTGATGCCACTGCCGGCTGCAAAAAGAAGGATGTGGTGCGCTTTGTGGTCCAGGCTCAGGTCATAAAGGTGGCCTGTAGGCGGAGCCACGTTCAGCATGTCTCCAGGCTGTAGTCGCTCATTCATCATTTGAGAACAGCCTCCTTGGGCCACCTGCTTCACAGCGATTTGGGGAAGATCGCCTTGGGCATTGATCAAGTTGTAACTCCTGAAACACAGGGAGCCGTTGATGTCCAGACAAAACGTCACCCTTTGGCCTGGCGTGTGCCTAAATCTCGGCATAGCGCTGCCAGGGTCCAGGGTGACCACAACGCTTTGCGGGGTCATCCTGCGCACATCTTGCACTTTGCATGGAACCAAATCAGGCGTCCATGGCACAAGGGATGGTGGTGTTTCGTTTGAGTGATTCATTGCTGAATACAAGAGGTTTACACCGCTGAGCGCCAAAAGGTTCACTCAAATGCCAATGAATTTGCAATGAGAGGAACCAAGGGGAAGAATAGGGGGACGGAAAGTCCGGGTCGGGCTTAGAAATCAAGCAGTGCAGCACAAGCCTCAGAAACACGCTGGGCATTGGGCAAAACGGCGGCCTCCAAATCAGAATTCAAAGGGATGGCGGGGACCTCCATGGAGCCCAAGCAGCGGACGGGGGCGTCCAAGAATTCGAATCCGTGGTCGGCAATGTAACCGGCCAGCGACTGCGCAAAGCTGCCCAATGGAGGCTCCTCTGTCAAAACCAAGCAACGGTGGCACCGCTGAGCGGCCTGTAGAATGGCACCGTAATCCACAGGAGACACACTCCGTAAGTCTATGATTTCGATGCTTCCGGGATGGTCCTGAGCGGCTTCGAGCGCCCAGTGGACACCCCTGCCGTAAGTGATAATCGCTACTTTGGTCGGGGCTTGCTCCTCAGCAGACAGTACCGTTTTTGCGCGCCCCAAGGGCAAGATGTAGTCCGTATCTGGCTCCACGGTCTTAGCAGATGAAGTACCGGGAACTTTGGACCAGTAAAGGCCTTTGTGTTCCAACACCACCACAGGGTTGGGGTCCATGACCGCGGCTTTGAGAAGTCCTTTGAGGTCGGCACCACAGCTGGGGTAGGCCACTTTGATGCCCCGAATGGCTGTCAGCACACTTTCAATGCTTGAGCTGTGGTAGGGGCCGCCTGATCCATAAGCGCCGATGGGCACACGAATCACGCTGTTGACGGGCCATTGTCCATTGCTTAAAAAGTAACTGCGCGACAACTCGGTAAACAGCTGATTGAGTCCAGGCCACAGGTAATCGGCAAATTGTATCTCTACGATGGGCTTGAGACCGACTGCACTCATACCGACAGTGCTGCCTACGATAAAGGCTTCTTGAATGGGGGTGTTGAAGACACGCTCATCGCCAAACTTTTGGGCCAATGTGGCGGCCTCACGAAATACGCCCCCCAAGCGACCACCGACGTCTTGGCCATAGAGCAGGGTCAGCGGATCAGCTGCCAGGATTTCTTGCATGGCATGCAGCGCTTGATCAACCATAAGCTGAGGCTCCGGGTCTGTTCCGGTGCGGTGTCCTGTTTCCTCCGAAATGTCGGCAGGCGCCATGGCTGTCAGCATCAATTCGGCGGGGTCGGGCTCTTCTGCATGCCGGGCAGCTTCAAAAGCCGCGAGCACTTTGTTCCTGCAGTCTAACTCAATTTCCAAGAGCTCCGCCTCGTCCACTCCGCTGCTGATCAGTGTCTTCCGGAGAAAGGGGAGGGGGTCGCGCAACCGCGCATCCTCAAGGTCATCGCGGTACCATTCGCGGCGGACACCGCTGGTGTGGTGGCCCAACAATGGGACTTTGGCGTGCACCAGTACCGGCCTTCGCTCCGTCCTTACTGTGCGGAAAGCCCAAGACATGGCTTCGACGGAAGCGGTATAATCATGACCTTCTATAGAGCGCACTTCCAGACCAGGGTAAGCCTTGGCCATCGTGGTGGCATCGCCAAACCGAATCTCACTTGAATGGGCCGATATGTCCCATTCATTGTCTTGTATAACGTATATAATAGGTAGCTGTCGCAATGTGACCATGTGGAGCGCTTCCGACACTTCACCTTCGGTCATGGCCGCATCGCCAATGGAGCATACCACCACAGGGGGGTGATTGCCGTTCACCTCCTGCTCGAGGTTTTGATCTTCGCGGTATTGCAGTCCCATGGCAGCTCCCGCAGCGGGTATGGCTTGCATGCCTGTGGCCGATGAGTTGTGGGGGATTCTTGGGAATCCATCACGTTTGAGGGAAGGATGGCAGTAATAGGTGCGGCCACCGCTGAAAGGGTCGGAAGCCTTGGCAAACAACTGGAGCATCAGCTCTTCGGGCTGCATGCCCAAGGCAAGGAGCATCGCGTCGTCCCTATAATATGCGTAGAGGTAGTCCTGGGGTTGGAGCTGAAGGCCTACTGCAATTTGAATGGCCTCGTGGCCATTGGCGCAAGCATGGACGTATTTGGAAGTCAACTTGGCATTTTCCTCGTAGAGGTCTGCCATGGCGCGGCTCGTGGACATGAGTCGGAAACCCTCCTTAATGCTGGCTTCCCCCGCATTTGATTCGGGGGTGGGGTTGGACTTTTTTCTTCCGCTGTTCACGGTTCAAAGATACCGGAGGTGCAAGCGATTCCCGGTGTTGTAATCCGTGCTACTTGAGACAAAGACAAAAACCGAGATTATTAGTCGATGAAAAACAAAGATTAAGCGAAAGAATACAGTTATATGGCGAAAAATATTATACGAATTCGTCAGCGTTGGTGATATATAAGAGAACTGATAATAATTTCGATGTAAGTGAAACCAAGTCTAACTAATTATATAGCCAATCAGACTGCTTTATAAGCCATCACCAATCCAAACCCAAAACCATGTCCAAAATGTTACCCCGCTTTTTAGCGGTTCTTCTCTCGATCGGAATTTGCTCCCAAGGCTGGGCGCAAATCACCATCGACGCCTCGTGCGAAACCACGACGGTGCAATGCCTCGCAGACCTAGACGAGGTCAGCTGTACAGACAATCCTGACGTCCTTAATGGCGATGAAGTGGTTGGCGAAGCAGCGTGCCTTCTGGTCTCTGAGCGTGATTCGAACCGCGAAATTTGTACTGCAACCACAGCAAATCCGATCAGCGGGTCAAATGCAGGTGCGCTTGTGATGTACAACATTCAGATGTATGGAGTCAACTCCCAATACTATGTCCCTACGGGCGTGGGATTGGACTTGCAGCGCTTCGAATCAGGGCAGGCGATTCTGTCTGGTATGGTTCAAGGTGTGGAAGACCCTACAGAGATTTGGAATGTCTACCTCGTTTATGAGGGACTGACTTCTGACAATGAGCACGTTGCCAATGGTGGTGGCCTCAAGTATGACGCAGGATGTGCCCCAGTGGACACCGCCCTCGTCGATTGGGACATCTACTATCTCAATGGTGATATGAGCTACCTCCAAGGTTCTGGAAGCCTCGACAACAGCTTGTTGAGCTTGAACCACGCACCATCCAACCAATTCTTCGGATTCCAGGTGGGTGACGGTGCGAACGACCGCAACTGCAACTACGGTGCAGGTGGTTGGTTTAGCTGGGAAGGAACCATCAAGGGTGAAAATGCCGTTGGTGCCATGGGTGACGTTCTCGTGGATTTGTCTGATTGCAATCAGAATACCTACGATCCCTGCACAGCCAGTGTAACCTGTTACTGTGTTGGTGTTGATCTCGAGACCAATGAGTTCGCAGTGTGCGCATCTGTAACACAGCGTTTGGACGATACACCTCCTACTTGGAGCAATCCTCCGGCGAACCAAACCATCCAGTGCACAGATCCAATCCCCGCTGTCGCGACCTTCACGGCCATCGACAACTGTGAGCCTGCTGACCAAGAGGTCATCGATGCAGTTTTCTCGGGAGAGGTGACCATCAATTCAGAAGGACTGAACGGTTGTTATTCTATCCAGCGCACCTGGACAGCTCAAGACGCTTGCGGCAACGATACCGCATATACACAGGTGATTACGGTTGAGGATACACTCGCCCCTGTTTGGGACAGCTACACTCCTTATGTGATGGAGGACTGCTTGGTCATTCTCACACAGGAAGAAGCAGAAGACCCCAGCTTGGTGTCCATCACCGCTTCTGACAACTGTGACCCAAGTTTGGACTACAGCATCGAAGCACACGAAATCTCTGGTGGTTGCCCCACCACATGGCTTCGTAAGTGGACTGCTACGGACGATTGCGGTAACACTTCAGTCGAAGTCGAGCAGTACGTTCAGCTTTACGACGAGACCCCACCTGCCATCGCGGCTCCGGCGGACATTGACATCCTCGCTGATGCCGATTGCAACTACAATTCCGACCCCTCTGCTACGGGTTTACCCACCTACAGCGACCACTGCACGGATCAGGCACTGCTTGATGCCAACCTGACTCACTCCGATGTCACGGTAGACGGTTCATGCGAAGGGCAAAAGGTGATTACCAGAACATGGACGACCACCGACTTCTGCGGAAACAGCAACAGTGACACCCAGACCATTACTGTACTCGACGAAATCGATCCAGTTGGTACTGTAACGAATGATATTGTGGATTGTGCAGCCTACGATGCCGGAACCGAGTACGGTACGGCCAGCGGTACGGACAACTGCACCAGCGAAGTGACCTACAGCTGGACCACGGTGACCGAGCGCATGGACGCGGTCGCCTGTACGGACATCGAAATCGATGTGAATCTCATGGATGTCAATGGTGGTGAAGGAGAGAGCTTCACTACTTACGCCTCAGGTGATCTGAATGAGATTAACTTCATTCTGCACGACTTCAACACTCAGGCTGAAGATGATACCTGGGCAGGAGATCTGCTCATCGGTGTCTGTGATCCAAATGGAAATTGTATTGAATATGGCGGGTTTGATTTGTCATATGGCTACACTAGCATAGGAGATTTCCCGGAAAATTGGAACAGCGATTCCGCCTCTGATTTGACGGTGACATTGGATGTTTCCTCCACTTCACTCAGCGGTACGGGAGATTGGACGGTAGAATTGATTTCCGGATATACGGATGGAGATAACTCCAATTGGAATGGCGATTTGACCATCCTCCTGGATTGTGAGGCTCCAGAGCCCCTCGGCTGTTACTACTATGACCGTGAGTATATCTTCAGTGACGATTGCGGGAATACCGATACGCTTATGCAGCGTGTTTGGCTGACGGACACCACGCCTCCAGTTTTGATCTCTGCAGAAGAGAACCGCAGCGTTACCTGCGATGCTTACGGTGACAACCAAGGCGGCATCTTGATCACTGCGAGCGACGATTGTGGAAACGTAAACATCACGTTCGAGGATGCAGCCCTCTCAGGAGGTTGTGTGACGCCAGTGGGTCGCTTTGAGCGGACTTACACGATCGCTGACGACTGCGGTAACAGCATTCAGTTCACGCAATTCTTGCTGTTGACTGACGATACTCCTCCCGTTTTGAGCATCACATGCCCTTCTGATACGGTTATCCAAAGCGATACCTATTGTGAGCATGACCGCACTCCAGAAGCGCTGGGATACCCAAGCCACTTGGCAACGGACAACTGTGAGGCTTCAGACGATTTGTACGTCACGAAGACCTATGTAGACGGTCCAGATCAGTTCATCTGCGAAGGCGAATTCTCCTTTACCCGCACATGGACGGTGTTTGTTCTTGATCACTGCTACAATCACGCAACCCAGACGTGTACACAGGAGATTACGGTTGAAGATTCATTCGCACCTGCTACCCCAGGTATTGTGTGCCCTGAAGACATCACCCTCCAATTGGACAACGATTGTTCAGTCAACTCTATGCCAGTAATCACGGGTACTGCAGTAGCATCCACCCTTGACAACTGTGACATTAGTCCTGAAGTCTTTGTCGAGTACTCAGACAGCCCTTATGCATACTCTTGCGAGGCAGATTCTGGAAATGCTTTCAGTCTGTCAGCTTCATTGGGTGCCCTCGAGTCAGCCAGTGCTAGCCTTGAAGACGATATGACCGCCGTAGGCATCAGCATCGATCTCGACTGGAGCAGCGCAGGTTGCACCGAATGGCCAAGCGATTTGACGTTGGAGATCACATCTCCCAACGGACAGTGCCTGACCATCTCTGGGTTCACAGATGAGGAGCCAAACGAGAGCTGTGGAGCGTATACCTGGCCAGAGAGCTGGAACACGACTACCGATGGCAACTTCTTGATGAACTTTGATCTCGAAGACAACCTCAGCGGAGCTGGAACTTGGAACCTTGAGGTTACCGAGAATTGGTCTGGCGCTTGTGGTGTGGACTTCGATTTGGAAGCTACCCTCATCCGTCGTGCTGAAGGCTCATACTCCTTCACTCGGACTTGGTCTTCTTACGCTACGGACTGTGCAGGAAACACTTCAGGCACCAGCACGTGCAACCAACTCATCACTGTATTGGATGAAGTCAACCCGACATTCGATTCCGATAACCAGCTGGTCATTACCATGGCTTGCCAAGACTTCGATGAGAGCACGGTATACGGCATTACGGCTTCTGACAATTGCGACAGCAATGTATTGGTCGAGGTGCTCTACAACGAGGATTGCGACGGAGACATGGACCACGGATACTCCAACAACGAGGTGAGCGGCGGTTGCGCTGGTTCATTCATCCGGACGTATCTCGCAACGGACGATTGTGGCAATACAGCGACCATCGAACAGGTTGTCAACCTTGTGGATACAGTTGCTCCAACCATTACGCTGGTTTGCCCAGGGGCAATCACAATTAGCAAGGATGACGATTGCTTTGCAAACGACACCCGCAGCGGTGCCGGAGAGGCGATCTATGACGTTACCGATAACTGCAGCGTAGACTCTGTTTGCGTGTTGGTCGATGACAGCGATCCAAGCTTCACCTGCCCGAACAGCTACAGCTTCACACGGACATGGACGATCAAGGCTTACGACGTTTGCGAAAACGAAGGCGTGGCATCTTGTAGTCAGATCATTACAGTCGTCGATGACGCTGCTCCAGATGCTCCAGTCATCGATGAGCCTGCAGATTTGATGGTGTACCGTGACGCGAACTGCGCTTCTGATGCAGGCCCTGCTTCCTATCCAGATTTGTTGTTGGATGACAATGACAACTGCAGTGTCGACGGAGATTTGACAGAGCACATCAGCTTTGAAGACGATACCGTTGGTTCACTGGAGTGCAGTCACATGATTTACCGCACTTGGACGGCGTCCCTGACGGATGAATGTGACAATACTTCTGAAGTGTCCAGCTACACGCAGACGATCCAAGTTTTGGACACAATCAGTCCAGCCATCCAGTTGGATGCGACACATGAGATTGCTTGTGAAGAGTACAGCAGCGAGGGTATTTATGCCACTGCAACCGATAACTGCGACAGCGAGGTGAGCCTCACACTGATCAGTGTTGAGCTGTTGTCAAGCGAATTGGGTGCTACTGCATGTGGAGCTTACCTCCATACATACACCGCTCTGGACTGCTCCGAGAATGCTACTACACTATCTCACGTTGTTCAACTGCTTGACTCTACAAGTCCGTCATTCGAGACGTTCCCAGGAGAAGCGACTGCAGAGTGTGGAACTTCTTTGGACCCTGATGTACTCGGAACGCCTACGTTCTCTGACAACTGCTCTGATGAAGAAGAGTTGGTGTTGAGCTACGCAGACACGACCATCACAGAAAAGGATGAAGATTGCCGCACCATTGAGCGCACTTGGGTACTGGTTGACCCATGTGGCAACCAAACCGCTCAGGTTCAGGTCATCCAAGTCCAAGATTCAGATTATCCTGAAATCACGGAAGGTGCGGAAGACATGACCGTTGAATGTGACGGTGAGGGCAACCTCGCTCAATTCAACTTGTGGCTTGCAAACCATGGTGGTGCAGAAGCCACTGATGATTGCTCTCCTGAGCTCATCTGGGATTATGAGGTCCCTGTGACAACTGCGGGAATCAACCCCATGCTCAGCGACGGTTGTGGAGCTACAGGCGAAGTGACAGTGACTTTCTATGCTACGGATGCTTGTGGAAACAGCACGCCTACGGTCGCCAGTTTCACGATCGAAGACAACATTGCCCCTGAAGTGGCCACTGTTGAATTCCCCGAAGATGAAACTTTGACACAAAACGCGTCATGCAACATCAATACGGGTGTGAACATGACGGGTGTGGCGTCTGCCACTGCTAGCGATGACGACTGCTGCTATGCAGAAGTTTCCATCAGCCATGAGGATGGTCCTGCGTTCTGCCTCTGTGAGCAGGATGATGATTACCAGATTTTGCCAGAATTGAACTTGCCAGAGAGCAATGCAATGGATGCAGTGACCTATGCTGAATTTGAGATTGAAATTGACGGCACCCTTTCGTTCGATTGGTTGTTCAATTCAATGGACATCAATGGTAATGAGGTAGCCATGTATCGCAACGGCGAACTTTTCGGCGAACTCTCTTCATTCCTTGCGGAAGAAGAGTCAGGGACATTTGAGATGCCAGTGTATGCTGGAGATACCATTGGAATGGCTATTGTTGCTTTTGACATCACAAGTGGTGGTTCAAGCGTCTTGATCTCAAACTTCTCGGGCCCAAGTGGAGAAGACTTCATCGGAGTCTACCAAGAGGCCAACTGGTCAGTCTGGCACGGTTACAACGGGAGGGTCACCTTCTCGCATGACGGTGAGACATTGCTCATTGAAGGGTCTGACATCGACTACAGCTGTGAAGGCAGCTACGAGTTCACTCGTACTTGGACGGTGTATGCTTATGACGAGTGTGGAAACGAGAGTGAACACATCCAACATGAACAGATCATCACGGTAATTGACGATACTGCACCTCAGTTTACGGAGACCTGCGGCTATGTGAATGGTCAAGAGATTGACGTCAACTGTGAGAACGGCTTCGGTGATCTCGATATCCCCGCTGCCTGCAACGTTGAGGCTGAGGACAATTGCGACAGCGATGTGACCATCATTTGTGATGTGGACACTGCGGGTGAATATGCTCCAAATGGAGATGTTGCCTTGTTCGGAATGGCTTCTACGCCAGAGGGCTTCCTCGGAAACGGCCAGACTTGCAATGACATGGACCCCCATGCCATGCGTTTGATTGGAATGCCCAACAACGATGAGTTCTACACGTTGACGGACGGCGGAGTTGCTGAGGTCTTGACCAATGGTGACATTGTCATGACTGCAGTATTGACCAGCACGACCATTCCGAATGCAGGTTGGAACTTGTCCTTGACCCTCGATCCTGAAGAGGCTTGTGGAATCAGCCACACTGGCGGTGTGCTTCAGAGCTGCGATCCTATTGGAACGCTGGGTCTCGAGCAAGCTGACCTCGATGCATGGCAGTTCTTCATCCTCAACTGCAATGAGACCGAACTCGACGGCTTTGGACACTACAGCAGCGGTCACTTGACCCTGTCTCATCAGCCAGCCAACGGACACTATGCGTTCCAGCTCGGTCTGGGAGCCAACCAGCAGAATGCCAACTTCGGCCTCAGCGGATGGTTCTACTACAGCGGTACGATCTATGGTACGCCTAACGAGGTGATGGGTTCAGGAGACTTGTTCTTCGACATGGACTTCTGCCTCCCATGGAGCATCACGCACAGCTGCACGGCGATTGACGATTGCGGAAACGAGAAGGAGTTCAGCTACACCTTCAGCATGTCTGGAGACGTAGACGGAACAGACGACGACATCGATCTGAGTGGCCAGGGATCCAATGGAGACCACACACCAGTGGTGATCGGCGGATCTGGCGACTTGACAACAGGTAAGACCCCAATCCGGGTTACAAACCTGCAGCCGAACCCAACCAACGATGTGAGCCAACTTGGCTTCGTTGTGACAGAGAACATGCGGATTCGCGTAGATCTGATTGGAATGGACGGTGTGCTTGTCGCTGAACTCTATGATGGTGTTGCCCAAACAGGCGTGAACCACACGTTGAATGTGGATGCCGATGGATTGAGCAACGGTATGTATCAGATCCGCTTAAGCAGCAACGACTACCTCGTAGTCAAGAAGCTTTTGGTGAACGAATAAGATGGAGCCGAGGGTAGAACCTCGCACCACACAATTGATAGGAAAGCCACCCCTCGGGGTGGCTTTCTGCATTTTGGAAGGCGTAGGACAATTCCGATCGTGCTTGAGCCTTAATACCAATGGTATAATATCTTGTGTTTTGGTCATGGTCAAACAGGTAATCACATGTCATAAAGTCAAATTATAGCAGGTCGCATAATGCAGGTCGTCTCACAAAGAGCATCGAATAATGTATAATCAACACTATTTGTCGTGTTATAAGACACATTCAAAATATTAGGCACGGTGATGAAGAACTTTGCGAGGTAATCCATTTGACCAAATGCTATTCCCAAAACCTCAAAGCCACTTGTTCAAGGCATGCGCCATTCTGGCTTTATTCCTCGCGCCTTACGTCCTGATAGGGCAGGTGTCGCTTTACAGCGAAGACTTCGAATCAGAGACTCCAGTGAACACAGAAGACCTCTGTGATCCTGCATATTTTCCAACAGACGGCAACTGGGCCCTCGGGCCTGCGTGCTCCGTGCCAACCAATGGCATTCCAAAATTGGTTGACGTCTCAGGTGATGCTGTTTTGGAATTTAACCAGAAGTATCCCGAAGACTCCGAAGTTTGGAATTCTGCAGACATTGACGCCACCGGAGTATCCAATGCCATTGTGTCGTTTGATGCGCGAAGTGTGGGTGGTTTCGAAAACGACGGCCCGTTCGTTGACGACTTTGCCATTTACATCGTTCGAGATGGGGAGCAGGACTTGACGCCACTTGTATCCTTTTCAGGTCATGTGGACGGAACTGGGGACGGAACAAACCAAACCGTCACAGCCAGTTTTTCAGAAGCCATCGATGTAGCGGGAGACAGCGAAATCTCACTGCGCATTTTGGTAGGCATCTCGGGGAGCGATGGTTCTGAAAGCTATCAGCTCAACAACATCTCAATTTGCAACGATTCCAATGCAGATGAGGCTTGCACTGTTTGCGACGAGCCCATTGTTTTGGTCAACGGAGCTGGTGCTCCGTTTAGCACAGCCGATTCTACTGTGGCTTGCATCAGTGATCTTCCACAAACCTGTGCCTCTGATGTTGCTGCCAACCGTGGCTCTGTGACTTGCGCTGCTTTTAGAAGCCCGCTGGAGTCAACAACCTGTATCGCAACAAGCGCCGAGGGCATTGGCGAAGACGGTGCCATAGTTTTGGTGGGAGCCGGAGACGATGGCAGCGACCTCTTTTTCGAGCCTTCTCCACAAGGATTGGAATTGACCCAAACAACCGATGGCGAAGCCTGGGTAGTGGGTCAGGTTCAAAGTGTGGATGACCCTCTGGCCATTCTCAATGTGAGCATCAAATACTCCAATGGTATCACGGGTTCAGAATGGCGTGCCCTCAATGGGCCCTTGGCATTCAAGAATGACCAGGGCTGTCCTGTTACAACAGCCATCGAAGACAGCTGGCTTATGTACCTGATGAGCACATCAACCATTAGCTTTCTAACAGGTGAAGGAAACTTGGCAGGGACCAGCTTGGTACTCTCGCATCAACCAAGCAATGGGTACTTCGCGTTCCAAGTCGGTGAAATGGCAAACAACAAAAGCTGCAATTTTGGAGCGGGTGCCTGGTTCAGTTACGAAGGAACCTTCAACGGAGTTGAGGTTCAAAGCGGCTTCGGAGACTTGCTTCTCGACATCAGTTGCTCAACCGGCGACAATAACCCATGTCCAACAGACGACAGTGAAGCATCACTGGCGGATGCGTTAAATACAACGTTGGTTTACACCGTCCTTGACCCGTCTTGTCCATTGGACCCCATTGCAGAATTCACGCAAGTGGTGAGCCGCCTGGACACGGTTGCTCCAACATTGATTGGTGTTCCCAACGACACAACGGTAACCTGTTTTGATCAAATTCCGGCCTTGCCGGTTGTGACTGCCACAGACAATTGCGACGCAGTTACGCCCATTTACTCAGGAGGTATTGCCAATGCGGATTCCGTGGGACCCGGGTGCTACTCGGTGACAAATCAGTGGTTCGTCATGGATTCCTGTGCCAATCAGACCATTGCTACCCAGACGATCACAGTATCTGATACTTTGAACCCCACCATCGACCTGTCTTGTCCTTCAGATACCATGATTTACGTGGGAGCTTCATGTGACATCGACCTCACCGTCGCCAACACCGGCGACATTACTGTGAACTTCGCGGACAACTGCGCTTTGGCGACCTCCGGCTCAACCCACAATGATGTGGTGACCGACTCTACCAGCACAGGGTGTTACACCATTGAGCGCACCTGGACTGCATCCGCTACGGACGCTTGTGGCAACGACAGCACCACAACCTGCATGCAGACCATTATGGTAAAGGACAACACCAAGCCATCCATTGACCTGGCCTGTCCATCTGATACCATTGTGTATGTGGATATCGACTGCGGCGTTGATTTGACCACGACCAGCACCGGTGACATTACCGTTAGCTACGATGACAATTGCGAATTGGCGACTTCAGGATCGACCCACAATGATGAGGTGACCGACTCCACCAGCACAGGGTGCTACACCATTGAGCGCACCTGGACGGCGTCCGCTACTGACGCTTGTGGCAACGACAGCACCACAACTTGCATGCAGACCATCATGGTGAAGGACAACACCAAGCCAACGATCGACTTGACCTGTCCAGCTGACACCATTGTGTATGTGGATATCGACTGCAGCGTTGATTTGACCACGACCAGCACCGGTGATATCACCGTTGTCTACGATGACAATTGCGAATTGGAGACTTCAGGATCGACCCACAATGATGTGGTGACCGACTCTACCAGCACAGGGTGCTACACCATCGAACGTACCTGGACGGCGTCCGCTACTGACGCTTGTGGCAACGACAGCACCACGACCTGCACACAGACCATCATGGTGAAGGACAACATCAAGCCATCCATTGACTTGACTTGCCCATCAGATACCATCCTTTACGCAGACGCCGGCTGCTCAACAGATTTGAGCCTTTCCAGCACAGGTGATGCGGCTGTCTCGTTTTCCGACAACTGTTTGTTCACGTCTTCGATCGATTACTCGGACGATGTGACAGACTCCACGAGTACGGGATGTTACACCATTGAACGTACGTGGACAGCGTCCGCTACTGACGCCTGCGGCAACGACAGCACGACAACCTGCACACAGACCATCGAGGTCAAGGACAACACCAAGCCAACCATTGATTTGACTTGCCCGGCAGATACCGTGATGTATGTGAATGCCGATTGCTACGTTGACTTGGCTACTTCCAGTACGGGCGACATCACAGTGGATTACGATGACAACTGCGTGCTGGCTTCCTCAGGTGCGACCTTCAATGATGTGGTGTCCGACTCTACCGGAACAGGTTGCTACACCATCGAGCGGACATGGACGGCAACAGCCACCGACGCTTGCGGTAACGACAGCACCACAACTTGCATGCAGACGATTGAAGTCGCTGACACGCTTGCACCTGAATGGGACGAATTCGTCATTTATCAGTTCGTTTCATGTGATGACATTTTGGATCCCACAGATCCCACATTGGTACCCATCACAGCCACTGACAATTGCAGCGGAGTGCGCTACGAAATCGAAGCCCACGAGCTCTCTGGAGGTTGTCCTGGAACATGGATGCGTCTGTGGACGGCCATTGACTCATGCGGAAACAGCAGCATTGAGGTTCAACAATACCTGCAACAATGGGATTCGCTTGCGCCTGTTTTGACCTTGAATTGCCCTACCGACATCTCACTCGAAGTTGATGCTTCTTGCGAAGCTGGAACCGATACCAGCATCACAGGAACACCAAGCTTTAGCGTGATCGACAACTGTGACTCTGAGCCTACCTACGCCATCACCTACTCTGATGACGACACGACAGGCTTGTGCGGAAACACTTACCAGTTCGTCCGTACATGGCAGTTGGTGGCCGAAGATATTTGTGAAAACAAAGACACATTGACCTGTGACCAAACCATCACCTTGGTGGATTCCATTGCGCCCATGGTGAATGCAGCGGCTGACACCACCGTCGAATGCGATGGCATGGGCAACGAAGCAGCCATTTTGACTTGGTTGGCCAACAACGGAGGTGCCACCGCATCCGACAATTGCAGCGACGTCACGTGGAGCAACAACTACACTGTTTGTCCTGATGGATCTGCTGCTTTCAATACGTTCCGCCAAGGCACATGGGGCAGTTCAAACAGCAATACAGCCTCAGATCTTCTCGCCACAGATTTCGCCTCCGTTTTCCCGAGTGGCTTGACTGCAGGCTGTGGAGCCAATTTCAAATTGGACTTCACCAATGCCGCTGCCATTGAGAACTACTTGCCTTGCACGGGTTCAGCACAAGACTTGGTATTGAGCCACAGTGGGCCAAATCCAACTTCAGAATCAGATCCAACCTGCTGGAACAATGCACTGGTCTCACATTTGATCACTGCAAAGTTGAATGTTGGTTTTGATCTTTCGAACCCAGCATTGAGCCCATCTGATGTGGCTCTAGGAGACCTCCTGATTCTTGAAGGGGTGTTCTTTGGCAAGAGCGTCAATGAGTTGATTGAGATCAGCGACGGGGTTCTTGGTGATTGCCGCGACGATTACTCCCCCCAGCAGTGTCGCGTGGCTTTGCGTGCCTTCAACAAGAATTACGCTCCTGCTTCCACGGACCGCGGGTTTGTAAATGTTGCAGGTTGCTTGTCAGATGATTGCGGGTCCACGGGCATTGCGTTGGTCACCTTCACGGCGACGGACGATTGCAACAACACCAGCACGACGACAGCTACGTTTACCATTGAAGACACCACAAATCCAACATTGACTGCGGATGCATCCATCAACCTTTACTGTGCCGATTGGGATTGTGACATTGATGTGTTGACTGCTGCAGGTGCTGTGAGCGGAGAAGACATTTGCAGCGATGTAACCCTGGCAGTGGATTCGTGTAAGGAACTGAGCTTTGGTTGCTTGGGTGGATATGAGGTCTACTACAGTGCAACAGACGATTGTGGAAACCAAGCCTTCACGACCCAAATCGTGTCGATTACCGATTCGATCGCTCCTGTCATTACGGTTGCTGCACAAGACACCACTACCGAGTGTGATGGGTCTGGCAATACCGATGACCTGAATGCATGGTTGGCCAATTATGGCGGTGCCTCTGCCTTTGATGAGTGCGAAGGTTCCGATTTGGACTGGAGCAACAACTTCGCCGCTTTGAATGATTCTTGCGGATCAACAGGCGCAGTGACAGTCACCTTCACGGTGAAGGATTGCAACAATAACAGCAGCACCACGACGGCGACGTTCATCATCGAAGACACCACCGATCCTACCATCACAGTTGTGGCGGTGAACGATACTGTGGAGTGCGATGGAGCAGGAAACACGGCTGATGTGACCGCATGGTTGAACGACAACGGCGGTGCCGAGGCTACCGACGCTTGCAGCGGTCCTGTGATCTGGACCAACAACTACGTTGCCTTGAGCGACTTGTGTGCCGCCACTGGCGAAAGCGATGTGACCTTCACGGCAACGGACTCTTGTGGCAATGCGTCCACAACGACAGCCCGCTTCGTGATCGAAGACACAACCGCTCCGAATGTGCCGACCATGGTGTGCCCAAGCGACACGGTGATTTACCTCGATGCGAACTGCGCGGCGGACACCACGACTTCAGCTTTGGGAATGACCACAGCCACTTCCTCTGACCTGTGTGACGCCAATCCCACCATCGACATCACTTACATCGATAGCGAAGCCACCTACACCTGCATCACTGCAGGCCAGCCGACTCCAGTGGAAACTTGGAATGGGGCAGGGGTTTACTTGAACCTCATGGCTTTTGCAGGTGACGTTACTGTGACCTTTGACATTTCTCAAGAGTCCGGTATTTTCCATACCATCGTGATTCCTGGTGCGGGGACATTCAGTGAGGATGACGGTCAAGTCATACTTCCCCTCAGTGGTGGTCAGATTTATGGCCCTTGTTCTGCTCCAAATGGCACCCTGTACATCGGTAACGAGATTCCTGCAACAGCACCTGAAGCAGCTGGAGGAATTCAGTTGATTCTCGTAGAAGAAGGCGGACAAGATGACTGGGACGACATGGTGATGCTCATTGATAATGGAGAGTTTAGCCGTTTCAATGACCAGCCAGTCATTGCTTCTCAGCCCACAGGCGATGGTTCAGTAGAGGGCAGTTACAGTTTCACACGTACATGGACGGCAACAGCCACTGATGACTGTGGGTTGACAAGCGCTTCTGAAACTTGCACCCAGAATATCTCTGTGCTCGATACGGTTGCACCTGTATTGACAGCAGCGATGGACACTACTGCAGAGTGCGATGGTTCTGGCAACACAGCTGAATTGGCTGCATGGCTCGCCAATTATGGTGGTGCCACTGGCACGGACAACTGTGATTCAGAGCTGACCTGGACGAACAACTACGATGCCTCCAACTTCGCTGACTCATGTGGCGTGACCGGAACTGTATCTGTGACGTTCACAGCAGCAGACGATTGCAACAACAC
>Ga0208971_1000248_pt1 | contig 41336 bp, 25 predicted proteins | sample AOAMet1_18_M0_10_2_FD_188229 | JGI IMG/M metagenome (GOLD analysis project Ga0208971, IMG submission 188229) | Ammonia-oxidizing marine microbial communities from Monterey Bay, California, USA - CAN11_18_M0_10 (SPAdes) | ecosystem: Environmental > Aquatic > Marine > Intertidal zone | place...
GGTTTGGCTGCAGTGGCTCTGGTGGGGGCTGGCATAGCCGCGCTCTGGTCCCTAGTTGGAGTCTATCTGGGTCGCTGGTTTGAACGGGATGATAATGTTTCATCGGTTCAGATTCAGGACCAGAATAAAGCCGCTATGGCCGGCACAGAAAACCATAGCTCTGTATAACTTTGTCACTGACAATATGTCACTCACCAACTAAACCTCGGGTCTATGGCCTCAGGTTAGGTTGCGTTGAGTAATTCAATAAAAAAACAAAATAGGTAACGGATTAAGACCATGAAAAATTTCTCTATTATTGCAATTTTGACGTTGTTTTTAAGCTCTATTTCTCTCGCGGTTCCGGGGGACGGGTCCGGGGAAGGCAGTCGGAAATATATCGAGTTTAGTCAGATCGGCAACCCGGCAGAGGTTCTCCAGATAAAGCAGGAAAGTGCTCGAGCGCTTGCGAGCGGTGAGGTGAGGGTGGCAGTCTTAGCCGCGCCGATCAACCCATCAGATCTATTGCAGATTGCCGGCAAATACGGCGTTGACCCAGTGCTACCTTACAGACCCGGCAGTGAGGGTGTGGGTCGAGTGCTCGAGGTATCCGCTGAGGTAAAACATTTGGCGGTGGGTCAGTTGGTGCTGCTCGCCGGCGGTGGCACCTGGAGTGAAGAAATAGTTGCCCCGGCTGCCGGCTTTCTGCCGCTGCCTAACCTTGGACCACTCAACGCTGCAATGATTGAACAGCTGGCCATGTCAGCGGTGAATCCTCTCACCGCGTTGCTGATGCTCAACTCCTTTGCCGATCTCGAAGAGGGGCAGTGGATCGTGCAGAGCGCTGCAAATTCAGCGGTTGGCGGCTATGTTATCCAGCTGGCAAAACAGCGTGGTATTAAGACGGTCAATGTTGTGCGCCGCGAAGGGCTGGCCGAGGAGTTGCTCGCCAAGGGTGCCGATGTGGTGTTGATCGATGGTCCGGATCTTGCCGCACAAATTGCTAAAGCAACGGGCAATGCGCCGGTTGTGCTGGCCCTCGATCCCGTAGGTGGTGAGACTTACACTCGTCTGGCAGATAGTCTTGGTTACGGCGGAACGCTGGTTGCCTATGGGGTACTGTCGGGACAGCCTGCGTCTTTGAATACCGGGAAGATTATCTTTAACGATATTAGTCTGCGGGGCTTTTGGCTGTATAAGTGGTACCAGACCGCCGATATGAAAACCAAGCAGGCGGCTTTTGGGCAGATTATTCCTTTGATTGCTCAGGGGGTTCTAAAAGCGGATGTGGATTCACGTTTTACCGTTGACCAGATCACTCAGGCAGTTTCTCGAGCTGCTGCCGGCGGAAGAAATGGCAAGGTGCTGATTGTGCCAAAGGCACTTTGATCTAGGGCAAAAGCGGCTGATATATAGAGAGCAGGGGGGTAAGTTGATAGAACCCCTGCGTCTCCATAAGCCAATGCCGAGCTAGATCTCAGCGTTGGCAAACTGCGTGACCAAAAAGTCCACTGCAACTTTTACTTTCGGTACCAGATACTGCTGTTTTTGATAGAGCAGATAAATGGCCAGTTGCGGGTTTTGGCTGACTTTCAGTGTTGGCTCGATAAATAATTCCTGCAATTCACCGCTCTTGAAATAGTCCTGCATCAACCATCTTGGCGCCATCATAATGCCGCGGCCGGCTATAGCTTGCTCGCCCAACCATTTACCGTTATTTGAAATGGCAACAGGGGAGGCCGACACGTCTAACCACTGGCCATTGAGCTCACAGAGCCAGGGATTGGGGCCTGCTGGTGTGCGGAAAAATAAGCCTTGATGATGCTTTAGTTCAAGAGCCTGTTTGGGGGTGCCACGATCCGCTAGATAGCTGGCCGCGGCCACTGGTATAAATTCATTATCCATCAGGCGCACTGCCTGTACTCGCTCGTTAGGCGCATAGCCGCCGCGAATGGCAATATCGACATCGTCCCGGGATAGAGTGGATAACTCATCGCTAAGCCTAATATCCAGAATAATCTCTGGGTAAAGGGTTTTAAACTCGTCCATCAGGGGCAGTAAGAGGCGCTCACCAAAGCTGACCATGGCACTGATGCGCAAGAAACCTGTGGGCTTGGTTTGATAGCTGCGCACGGTTTCATCGCTCTGTTCAAGTTGATGCAAAATATCCTGAACTTGCTTGTAGTAGAGCTGACCAATCTCGGTCACCTGTACCACTCGAGTACTGCGCTTTAGTAAGTTCGCGCCGAGGGTCTTCTCGAGGTCGGCAATGCGTCTTGACAGGGAGGACGTGGGCACATCAAAGGCTTTAGCTGCCCGGGTAAAGCTGCCTGTTTCCACTACTTTGCTGAAATATCGCAGCGCTCTTAATTGATCCATATTGAGAAATACCCTTAGTATGCAGTCTATTATTGCCATTAAGGCAATAGAGTAGCGCAGTTCGTACGGTATTTCTGCTTAAGGGGTGAGTTCGCCGCCTTGGCTTCGTGAATCTGCAAAGCTGGTATGCCAATGCCTTGAACAGGCACTATTTAATTGCTGCCTCTGCTATAGACGGTTTCTCTTGTCGCCAAAGTCTATTTGAGTTTTTCAATAGCCAGGGGCAGTAAACGTTCTACAAACTGACTGTAGGCAAGTTCAGAGGGGTGCAGACCGTCCTCTGCAATCAGTTCTGGGTTTTCTAATCCCTGCTGGGTTATATCGGTTATAGATACAAATGAAAGACCATTTTCGTCACTGTATTGCTCGGCAAAGGTGTTATACAGCTCGATGTCTGCACTGATTTTTTCTGGATTGCTGCCTTGACCGAATCGCGTATAGGCATAATCGGGTATTGAGATTACGATCAATTTGCTGGGGTCACCTCCGGCAAAGGTAATCGCGGAGTTCACCAGTTCGACAAATTCCGTTTCATAGAGGCCAAAGGGTCGGTTCTGGTACTGATTGTTGACCCCAATAAGCAGGGTGACGAGATCAAAATCATTTGCGGGCATTTGAGTGGTCAGAGCATTTTTTAAGCTGGTTGTGGTCCAGCCAGTTTCGGCAATAATCTGCACATCAAGGCTGTCTTGTTCCGACAGCTGTAATTGCAAGCTCTCTTTAAGTTGCATTGGAAAGCTGCAGTTGTCGCAGACGCCTTGTCCGATGGTGTAGCTATCTCCTAGGGTTAAGAGTTTAAAATTTTGAGGGCCGCTGGTCTCGGTTGCTTGGAAGAATGACCATATTTCACTGTACAAATTGAAGCTGTCGCCAAATGAAAGGCTGTGCCCTGAGCCTCTGACAATAATGGCGTGAATTCTTGTGTTGTCTAGGCAGCCATTAAAGGACGCTTTATCAACGCTATAATCACCCCAAAGCTCGCTTGTGCTGGTGGGGGTCGCATTGCAATTGGCATTGGATGCCCAATTTTCGGCGCTGCTCTGAGCCGATAAAAAGACAGTGTCAGCTGCGCCAGACCCACCATTTAATGGAACTTGGTTGTCATCGGCACCGCTGACTTGGAAAACCGAAACTGCCCTAAGGGGAACCACATCACCTAGCGCCAGAGTCTGTTGGCTGATCAGAGGAGCTATGGCGTTGAAAATTGTTGTCTCTTTGGCAATTCTATTGACTAGGCCGGCGCCATTGGAAACGCCAACACCATAGACCCTGTTTAGATCGAATAACCCTGAAGGGTCGAGACTGTTAATAATAAGGCTGATAAATTCTACATCATCGGCATTGGTCTCATTGCTGACATTCCACCGCTGTTGATAGCCCTGGGGGAAGACGCCAATAAATTCACCGGCATCGATTAGCTCGGCGATGCTCGGGTTCTGTTCTAACCAATCGGTTCGATTACCACCGGCACCGTGAAAGAAGAACACCACTGGATAGCTGCTCTCTGTGGGATTGGCAGGGTAACGCAGATGGTAGCTGCGGCTAACGAGCTCGCCATCGATTGTCTGAGTGATGGTTTCCTGAGCTTCTGTTGTAGTGTTTGTTGTAGTATCTGGTGACGCACCTGTTGATGCCTCAGGAGCTGTTTGGATGGATTCAGAAGTCTGAAGCGGTGGGTTCTGCCCAGCTTGGCTGCCGCCACCGCCACCACAGGCGCTCAGGACAAACAGACAGATTGCAATGACTAGCTTCATAGTGCGTTTTCGCTTTTTTGTTGAGTCAGTTGCTCCCGCTCTTGCCGGAGCCACGCCTTAACGGTCCTTTTTTTTTCGCACCACAGTCGTTTCAATGGCGCCATCTTCAAGCATCTTGTCGATTTCTTCGAGGGACATATAATCCAAATCCCAGTGGTTGCAGATATCATTTCTGTAACGGGTATGGTTTTTATCGGTCGAGTCTGACTTCTTCCGATTAAAGTATTTGAGTAAACGTTCGCTAATAGCCATATGTCTATTACTCCCAAATGGCGAAAGTGGATTGCGCGGAGAGATTTTGCCTATGCTGTTTTGTCTGATGGTTCTGAGTTAGTATTTTGCTCGGGAATTCGTCAATTGATCCCCGAATTAATGGAGGCCTGTTTTGGATTTATTAACCTATGAGCAACTGCGATTGGTGATTGTTGTCTATGTGTCTGCATTGGCACCGCTGATTCTTATTCCTATTTTACACAGTCGAAAGTTGATTCCATCTTGGGTGCTGGGCTTTTACATGGCGATGTTTGTGGTCTGCGCACTGGGCTGGGAGCTTTGGTTTAATTATGGTTTGGTGGCTGGCGACAGTGTCAGTCTTCGGCGGGTGGATATCTTAAATCAGTTAATCCCTCTGCATATTAATGGATTGCTCAATTCCCTGGCTGATGCAGGAACGATTTGTTGCGGAGGTTTATTGCTGGTTTGGCTGCTTATGGGGCGTAGCGACTCTTTGTATAGAGAGTGGAGCTGGCAGGTATTCGCTGTGCTATTGGTTCTTTTTATCGGTCAAAATATCATTGTTGAAATGTTTCTCTATCATGATCAGTTGGCCGAGGGAAAGCAGCTTTCCTGGGCGCCTCTGTCACCTGCAGGACCCTGGTTCGATCCTGTTCTATTTCAGTTTGGTGAACGCAGTATCAGGCTGGGAAGTCAGCTGCCTTGGTTAATTCTGACGCCGCTTCTATATCTTGGTCTGATTAGATATTTGAACTCTGAAACCTTAGGGCATTCCAGTCACAGTTGAGGGTTGAGGAGCTTGGAAGTAGGTCGGTGAACGTCAGTTGTCGCGTCTGATTTACAGGTTTTTTTCTATGCCGTAGACTGGTCTCAAGATTTATTTTTGGTCATTTTTAAAGGATACGAGTTCAATGCATAGCCCATTACCCTTCAGCGATAGTGTCACTGTCAGGTTCCGAGATTTGGATGCTCAGGGGCATCTCTATTTTGCCAATTACTTAGTCTATGGGGATGAGGTTCTGGGTGCCTATATGGAGGCGCTGGGGTTAGATATTATGGATCCGCTTGTTGCACCCTGTCTGATTTTTACCGTGAATATTCACTGTGATTATCTCAATGAAATTGGGGGTAACAGTGAGGTTAGGGTGGCTGTGGGTTACTCGCGGCTAGGTAAGTCGAGCGCTGATGCGGTATTTGAGCTGTATAATAGTGCCGATGGGACCCTGTTGGCGAAAGGCGGTGTGACTCAGGTATTTGTCGACCCCAAGACGCGAAAGTCTATTCCAATTCCTACCTTTTACAGAGCTAATGTTCTTAAGAGACAGCCACTATTAGCTGCTGAGTAATGACGTTTTGAAGTGTGATAGTCGGTTTTTATGGGTTGTCGCAATCCAATTTAATGCTGTTATTTAAGGGTGGGTGAGAGATCCCTCGTCGCTGCGCTCAGTCGGGATGACAGGTTAGGAGGCTCAGCCGGGATGACAGGTTAGGAGGCTCAGCTGGGATGACAATGATATACGAAGTCTGTCATCTCGAACGAATGTGAGAGATCTCAAGAGATCCGGCGTCTCCATACTCAGTCGAGACCATAGTAGAAAGATTTTGTTCTAGAACGATAAACTCTCTATATACAGCCTATTACGCTATTAATGGTAGCTCACAGTTTGTATAAAACAAAGTAGTCTAAAATTTCACCTTCATATACAAGAGTATTTACATTATCGATTAATACTCTACTCCCTCATCAAACTTCTATAAGTCCGACACCCCGCCTTAACTGTCGGCGAAAGATAGTCAATCACGCCATTAATAACACTTTAATAGCAGTGTAATTCAATAATATAACAAGCACTGCAAAGCTTAATTTTAGTATTCTAAATCCCGTTTTTGCTTGGACAATTGATTCTTTCTTGAATACTATAGGGTCAATGTGTGTCAAAAACTTGCTGCTCTAAACTTGAAGGTGTTCCGATGCGTCGTCTTATAATTTCTTTGGTCTTGCTGTCATCACTGTCAGGATTTGCCTCAGCTCAGAATCAAACGGTTACTGGCCTGTTGTCTCAAGGGCAAGTGTCCGTTGGGGATACTGTAAATCTCACTGTTAACTATGCGGCGACAGATGATGCTCTGACTACCGGACTGGGTTTGAGAGTGCATTTTGATAGCTCTCAGGTGGCGATTGGTGATTTTGCCGATGAACTCAGCGTGGGTAGGATTGCGGTTGTAGTGCAAGCTGATACCAATGATTACGATGGTGACATCGAGACGGACAAGTTTATTAACGCAATCTGGTCTGATCCTTTCGGTGGTGCTTGGCCCAGTGGCGTTGCTCAGCCTGCGACCCTCTTTTCCGCGCCTTTCACCGCCCAGAGTGGCTTTGTCGGCACTCAGTTTAACTTTACCAAGTCCTCGAATGCGGCAGGCTACACATTTGTGGCGGATGCGGTCGCGTTGGATAGAGCACCCGGCAATAACTCGTCACTAGCATCTCTGACCCTGAGTTCCGATTTTCTACAAGATAACCTGATGCCAAGCTTCGATGCGGATAGCAATAGCTATTCTGAGAGCGTCGATAATGCACTAGCAGAGATTGACCTGGCACTGTCGTTGACAGACGCACTGGCATCCTCTCAGGTTAGTCTCGATGGAGACCCGGTCGATGACAATAATCTTGCGCTGGACGTGGGCACAAATACCTTTGAAATCACTATCGTTGCTGAAAACGGTGTTGACTCAACCTCTTATGACTTAGTCATCGAGCGGGAAGAGCCTCTGGTGTTGGCGATCACTTCAGCACCGTTGATCAATATAGCCAATAATAACGACAGCTATTCTGTCTCAGGGACCTGTAACCGTGCCGGAGTGGCAGTTGTTGTTGTTATATCGAGTGGCGACATATCAGATTCTGCGGCAACACCGACCGCCTGTGTTGATGGTGTTTGGGCTCAGAACAGTCTTGATGCTGGCGCCTTACCTGAGGGTGTTGTTACCGTCAGTGCACAGGGTCAGAGCGGTCTCGACGAAGTTACTACGCAAACAACGATTACTAAAGATATTACGGCTCCTGCAATTATTGCTCCCGCAAGCATAGAAGTCGCGGCAACCGATGCGTCGGGTACCCTTGCTTCTGTCGACGCCATTGCTGCCTATTTAAATGGTGCTTCGGGTCTTGATAATGTCGATAGCTCTATCAATATTTCTAACAATGCTAATAGCTTCTTCTCCCCCGGTGTTACTACTGTGACCTTTAGTGCTACCGATTCATCGGGTAATTTCGGCGCGGCCAATTCGACGGTGACAGTCAGCGACCAGACAGCACCGGTAATAACGGCTCCCGGCACACTGACAGTGGCAGCGGTTGATGCTTCGGGCACAGCAGCATCTGATGCTGCGATAGCCGCTTGGATCGACAGTGCCTTCGCCGCAGATAATGTTGATGTCGCTGTTTCGGTAAGCAGTAATGCGCCAAGTCGGTTGCCCCTCGGTAATACCACAGTGACTTTTTCAACGACAGATGCGGCCGGTAACACTGACACCGCAACAGCAGTAATTTCGGTTGTGGATCAAACCGCTCCAGTTGTTACCGCACCAGCAGATACCACAGTTGCGGCTGTTGATGCCGATGGCACAGCGTCGAGTAATAACCTTGTGGCGACTATTTTGGCGGCAGCCTCCGCAGTGGATAATGTCTCTACATTCGACACGGGTCTGACTCTGACCAATGATGCACCGGATGTCTTCCCGCTGGGTGCTACTGTAGTAACCTTTAGCGCGACGGATGCGATGGGTTTGTCTCATACCGCAAGCACCACCGTTACGGTGACTGACCAGGCTGGACCCGCATTAACCGCACCAGCGCCGATCACGGTTGCCGCTGTGGATGACACAGGAACGCCTAAGGCCAATGCCGCAGTTGCAGCGTTCTTAGCCGCTGCCAGCGGTACCGATAATGTTGATAGTTCGGTCACGGTAACCAATAACGCAGCAACGACTCTCGCCCTTGGCGATAATCTGATTACGTTTAGCGCGGTAGATGCTGCTGGCAACAATGCTGCAACAGCAACCTCAACCCTGACAGTGGCGGATCAGACGGCGCCAGTGATCACTGTGCCTGCAACGCTTTCGGTGCTTGGCACAGAGGCGGGCGTAGCGGCTTCAGTAGACGCGATTGCCGGATTGATTGCCTCGGCTTCCGCAACTGACAATGTTGATGGCGCTGTTTCTGGCATCACTAACAATGCACCGGCAAACTTCCCCTTTGGTACGTCTACACTGACTTTTACTGTATCTGATGCAGCCGGTAATGAGGCGACAGCTGAGACCGCGGTAACCGTCAGTTTGGATGTAATAGCGCCTGAGTTGACGGTTCCGGGAGCGATTAGCCTGACTGTGGCTATGCCTGGTGATGTGGTGGCTGCGGATGACGACAGGTTGACTGCTTTCTTTGCTGCACTGGCGGCCAGTGATAATAAGGATGGCGATATTAGTGGCAGTATCACTGATAACCGTCCACTTGAGTTTCCTATAGGAAATACCGAGGTGACCTTTACAGTAGCCGATGCCGCGTCAAATTCGACGTCTAAAACGGCTGTAGTGTCGGTTGCGGTTCTGGATACAGACAATGACGGTATGCCTGACTTCTATGAAGATAATACCGATGGTCTTGACCCGAATGACCCGTCCGATGGCGACTCTGATTTAGATGGCGACGGTGTGTCTAATCTTGATGAATACACTGCCGGTACAAATCCCAATGCGGACGAGTTGGCACCTGCGTTAACCATTCCTGATGATATTGTTGTGTCTGCAACGGGTCTTATGACCACTGTTGATTTTGACGCTGATATGCAAGCTTCTGCTATCGATAACAAAGATGGTGAGTTGACTCCAACTTCTACTTTGCAGGGGCCACTGGCATCAGGGGATTACATCAATACTTGGTCTGTAACCGATGCGGCGGGTAATACGGAGTCGCAAGATCAGTCTGTGAAAGTCCTGCCATTGGTTAACTTAACGCCATCCTCTGTGACCACTGAAGGTAGCCAGGTCGAGGTCAGCTTTGTTATGAGTGGCAACGCCCCTGACTACCCAGTGACTATTCCTTTCACTGTCAGCGGAACTGCGTCGGCGCCCTCTGACTTCACTGCGATTGGTGCCAGTCTAGAGATTGCTGAAGGGACTTCGGGATCGGTAATGGTCGAGATTGCAGCTGATAGTGAACCTGAATCGCCGGAGACTATCGTTATCACTCTGGGTGAGCCAACCAACGCCGCGCGAGGTTCTGTGGCAGATCGTACCCTTAATATTGTGGAAGAAAATCTTGCTCCGCAGCTGACCTTTGCAGTAACGCAAAATCAGCAGGGTGGACGGACTGTCGCTGCTGACAGTGGTCTGGTTACCGTGACCGCAAGTTATACGGATCAAAATCCAGGTGATAGCCATACCTTTGAGTGGGATCCTAGCGCTAATGATCTTGCCGGTGTCTCTATCACTGACAAGGTGCTGACATTTGATCCTAGTGCGATATCTGGGGAGTGCCCACTGGTTGGGGCTACTGTTACCGATGATGGTACTGGGCTATTAGCTGCCTCTAAAGCAGTGATGCTTCGAGTGGTGGCGTCGCAGCCGGTTCTCTCGGCAACAGTGGATACAGATGGTGACGGTATCTTTGACGCTGCAGAGGGCTTAGGTGACTCTGATGCTGATGGTATTGCTGATTATCTAGATGCTATTGCTCAATCCAATCTCGCGTCGGTGGATGCTGATTCGTCACGAGTAATGCAGGCGCCGGTAGGGACTAGCATTGCTCTGGGTAATGCGGCGTTCTGTTCAGGTGCTAGCTCGGTAGGGATTGATGAAGATCAGTTGGTGGCCTTAAGCGGAGTAGCTGATGCTGACTATGACTACCTCGGCGGTCTGATTGACTTTACCCTGTCAGGTGATCTTGATGGAGCCTCTTACAATCTCGTGCTGCCCCTTGAGAGTGCGATTCCCGCTAACGCTGAGTACAGGAAGTTTATTGATGAGGTTATTGGCTGGCAGGAGTTTGTTGTCGATGCAACCAATGCTATCGCGTCAGCAGCAGCCTCTGACGGAGCCTGTCCTGCACCCGGTAGTGAGCTCTACGTCGATGGTTTGACCGCCGGCGATAACTGCATTCAGTTGCAGATCGAAGACGGTGGTCCGAACGATGCTGACGGTGCTGCCGATGGCACTCTTACTGATCCCAGTGGTTTAGCCACGCTGTACTTTGGTCCTCCAAGCAGCGATAGCTCGATTGAGCTAAGTGCAATTGAGTTGGATGCGGGTTCTTCTACAACTGCTACTGTAACTGTGACAGCGGTGGATTCCGATGGTCGTTCATTGTTAGGTATGAATGTTACTGCAACCTCAACTATTGCTGACGCGGTAGTAAGCAGCTTTACTGAGCAGGGCGAGGGCGTCTATACCGCAACGCTTACACCGGGTAAAACGGGTGGTAGTTTGACTGTTATGGCAACGATTAGTGATGGTATTGATTCAACAACTAAAACCTCTGGTTCTTTGACCATTAATAAGTCGAGTGGTGGCGGTGGTTGTACTGTCGCGGTGAATCAGTCTCCTGATATCTCATTGCTGTTGTTGATGATGATTGGACTTGGGTTGATTCTAAGAAGAAGAGTGTTGAAGCTTTAGCCTATTGCTAAGAAGGTTTTAACAGTACAGGCTGATTGATTTGAGCTGGCCGATTACCGCAGGGTAGTCGGTCAGTTGCAATCAGGGTAAGGAATGTTTGGCGCGTGTAAACTCTTGTTGCGCTCTATTGTCTAGGCAAAATTAGGTTGGGGGCTCAATCGGGTGGTGCGCTAAGTCGCGCTTTTTTGCTGTCTGTGGTTTTTCTGACTGTTGCTTAAAGCGCGGTAATATCTTTCCAGACACTGTCGGCGGTATATTCTACCGAGACGACAAATTCATATGCTGTCCAGCTTTCAATCATGCTTAATAGGTAGCTTCCATCGACTTTTCTGTAGAGATGATAGCGTTGCCCGACCCGGGGCACGAAGTTATATGAGGCGTTGTAGACAAGCTCATTTAGGGCGGCAAGGCTTCTTATAGCTTCATATTCTCGGTTGAGTAATTCGACTGCATTTTCGAAATAATTTTTCGTTAAGGAGCCGCGCTCGGAGAGGAATAATGCGGTATCAGGTAGGACTATGGATGGCGAGGTGGAAGTGGTGCCATAGGGTAATAGCGCCTTTTTCAAATTGGTCATAACCGCTTTCCATTATTCACTAGAGTATCCAATGTCATCTCTACGTGAGCGGTCGCCGCTTTGGATCTTTGCGGGGTGGTATCTTACCTGGCATTCCGCCAGTGTCGTCTATCTTGTTATTCCTTTGGAGTTTCTTGTCAGGTTATCCCGACTGAGGGTCGAGACGAGGGATTTCGTATTTGACTGACTGACTGACTGACTGACTGACTGACTGACTGACTGAACTGGGCGCGAATAGACCCTCGCCATACCCTTGCGATCGGTCCCATGGGTGCCATTCTTTTCAGCGTTCGCACAACTCGCTAACGCTCAGACAAGTGCTCTCTTTTTCTGAAAATAATGACTCCCATAAACGGGCCTTAATTGATCGCAAGGGTATGGCAAGGGTCTATAGGGATTATTGCGGTACTGCTGGAGCTATTATTGTTTAATGCTACTACGCCAGAGCTTGTTGTCAGGTTATTCCGACTGAGCCTCCTAACCTGTCGTCCCCACTGAGCCTCTTAACCTGTCATCCCGACTGAGCGCAGCGACGAGGGATCTCTTTAATCTGTTTCAGCCAAGACTATTGCTGCTATTCCCTGTCATAAAATACTCTATTTCTGGGTCAACCCTATCTAGACTGTGGCGTTGTATCGCTGAAGCTAAAAACCTATAAAAACTGCATGGCAAGGATATTCCATGATTACTTCAGCTCCGTTAGTGGTTACGTTACTGTCATTATTACTATTGGGTTGTGGCGGAGGCGGAGGCGGAAGTGGAAGTGGAAGTGGATCTGTTGGCCAAGGGGACCCGATAACGGATGGGGATTTGACCGGCGATAATAGTGGCAGTAACCCAGAGACCGATACGACTCCAGACCAGCCCAATATTCTTCTGATTATTGCTGATGATCAGGGTCTCGATGCCTCGGCGCAATACGCCCTTAGCTCTGATCTTCCGGTTACCCCAACGCTTAATCAGCTGGCATCTCAGGGTATTATCTTTGACAACGCCTGGGCGACTCCGGCCTGTACCACAACACGCAGTACCATGATTACTGGTCAGTATGGGGTTAATTCTGGGGTGCTTGATGTGGGCGACAAATTGCCCGACGACGCCCTGACCCTGCAACGCTTTCTCGCCAGTGACGAAAATACCGATAACTACCAATCCGCTGTGATTGGCAAGTGGCATCTGAGTGGCACGCCGCCGGATGCCAGTCATCCCGCAACGGTGGGTATTGATTATTTTGCCGGTAATCTGCTTGGGGCGATCAGTGATTACAATCAGTGGGATCTGACGATTAACGGCGAGACGACTGTCTCCACTGAGTATCACAGTAGTGCCATAACCGACTTGGCGATCGACTGGATAGATGATCAGGCTCAGCCTTGGTTTTTGTGGCTCGCCTATGTGGCTCCCCACAGTCCTTTTCACCTGCCCCCGGCTGCGCTGCATACTCAGACTCTATCGGGAACGGAAGCAGATATTGAGGCTAATCCACGTGCCTACTATCTAGCGGCCATTGAAGCGATGGACAGTGAAATTGGTCGCCTGTTGGGAACTCTGACTGAGGCTGAGTTAGACAATACGATTATTCTCTATATTGGCGATAATGGCACTCCACGGCGGGTGGTGGATGCCTCAGTCTATGGCAATGGCAGCAAGGGCAGTTTGACAGAAGGCGGACTGCGGGTGCCCATGGTGGTCTCTGGGGCCGGTGTGTCGCGACTGAATGTTCGCGAAACTGCGCTAATTAATAGCAGCGACTTTTTTGCCACCATCGCCAATTTAGCCGGCAGCAGTATCACTGCTCTAGAGGACAGTCAGAGCTTTAAAGGCTTGCTGACCAATGCTGACGCTGATCAAAGAGACTATATATACAGTGATTTTGAGGCTGAATCGGCTTCCGGCTGGGCAATCCGTGACGCTCAATACAAGCTGATCGCCACTATCGATGGGCAAATGCAGCTCTATGATATGCTCTCTGATCCGCTTGAAACTGATAACTTGGTTGGCGGTTCCAGCGACTATTCAGCTATTGTTGAGCAGCTTGCGGCGGTGGCCACGGTGATTCGTGATACCGATACCGATACCGGGGGCGATGGGGAAACTCTGGCGATCGATATTACCGGGGATATATTTACTCAGCGCAGCGCTAACTGCGAGGACTATATTGCCAGCTACCAATCGACCGCTATGGATGTTTTTCGCTCTGTGCTGTTTTCCGGCAATCTGACGATTTCAACTAGCGCAGGAAAATGCCGGCTACAGTCAAACGGTGTACCCAATCATGATTTTAATGATGGGCAGCAGAGCTTTCCGACCAATCTGAGTGAGCAAGCTTATAACTACCAGATAACCACCAGCCCAGTATTTGCCAGCACCAATACCGCGCTGGCCATTGGCAATGACAACGGACTTATGCTGAATGGGGTCAAAATTGATCTGCTTGCAGCGGCCTGTTTTGCTGTCGGCGATGAAAAAACCGGCTGTGGCGATATGTCACAGCCGTGGCGTTTTGATCCTATGTTTGCGGCTAATGGCTTTAGGGTGGACAGTCACAATGCCCATGTTCAGCCCAATGGCAGTTATCATTATCATGGCACGCCGAATGCAATGTTTGCTAAGGATACCGCTGTGGAGTCTCCAGTAGTCGGCTTTGCCGCCGATGGCTTTCCAATTTTTGGCAGCTGGTTTGATGATAATGGCACTGTGCGAAAAGCCCTGTCGAGCTATAGGCTAAAGGCCGGTGCTCGTCAGGCCATAGCCGGTTATGCGACACCAAGCGGTGATTATGATGGCACTTTTAGGGATGACTATGAGTATGTTGAGGGTCTCGGTGATCTCGACGAATGCAATGGTATGCAGGTAAGTGGCGTCTATGGGTATTTTGTTATCGACGCTTACCCTTACATTATGGGCTGTTTAAAAGGGCAGATGGATCCGAGTTTTAATTAATCCATTGTGAGCGAGAGTCCACTGTGAGTGATAGTCGAGGGTGGGAAAAGTTTATTTTGGCGGGCAATATCTACAGATATTTGCCCGCTTTTTATTTCTGCAATTGAAACTCAGCGGTGTTGCCCGCGGCATAGACCGCCAAGCCGTAACGATACTCATCGCTTACCGCGGCGATATTACTGATCATTGCTTCCCGAGTGACATTATTGCCTGCGGCAGCCAGTTGGCCGGCATTGAGGTAGAAGTCTAAATGATCTACCACTGCAGTGGCTCTGTCACTGTCGGAACCCTGGGTACTGTTCCAAATATTGTCTAAACGGCTGAAGTCCAAACGTATTATCAATTGCTCTAGGCTGAAGTTTGTATTGAACTTTACAAAGGCATTGTCGCGATAGAAGCGATCGTCGAGCAATAAAAACAGGCTATTAAAGCTATCAAAAAGCTGACTTTCGGTGGTTAACTGAAGTTCTGGTGAGACCAATGCATTGCGCGACAGAGCGCCAGATGGCGAGAAGTCGGGGGAAAAGAAATTGAACACCGATGGCGCGGCTAAGGCCCGCTGCCCAAGTGCCGGTGTGCCGGCGCGGAGCAGGGTTGCGCCATCATCAAACTGGTCGGCTTGAGAGTAATTTAAGCCATTGATGGCGTCGTCGTTAGAACTGCCCAGGGGTATGGATGAGCCGGCTTGGAGTAGTCGCAACAGTGCACTGAACTTTAAAATTGGCTCTTTGATTTTGCCGAAGGTCAGTGAGCTGGCGACCGCGGGATTGCGCGCTTCGGCATCTAGGAGTATGGCTTTGATGGTGGCGTTGAGATCTCCTTCGGTGCCAAAGGCATTGGCTACTCGCTCTATATACTCAGGGCTGGGGTTGGAGGTGACAAAGCGCTGGATTAGCTTGAGGGCAATGGTGGGCGCGGTGCTGCTGTGGGCCACCAGATTGTTCATTAGACCGGTTAATTCACTGTCTGCGGAACTGGGATCCGATGGGTCCCCAGAGGCAATAGTCAGCCTGTTGCCATTGTCGGAAAACAGTACCTTGGCCTCATAGTCGTGATAGTCGGCAAAAAACTTCATCGGTTCTATCCAGCGAAATTGATAGTCATTGGCATTGTTGCCGCGGAAGAAATTATTATTGGCGACCTTTTCACCACTGCTATTGGCTATGTGACTGAAGGATAAGCCGGTAAACACTCGAGCCATATCTTTGATCACGCTATTGTCATAGGTCTGTATCGGCAGGTTGTTCTCACCGAGGATAATTGATCCATTTTGACGCCGCTGAACAAGACCAAAGGTGAACAGCTGCATCACTTCGCGGGCATAGTTTTCATCGGGATAATAGCCGCTCTCCGGATCCGCTTTTTGGTTGCTGAGGTGGCTTAGATAGGTTCCCATTATAGGGTGTCGAGTCACCTGCTCGAGGGTCTCGCTATAGCTGCCAAAGGCATTTCTGGCCAACATATCCCAGTAGTCTGCGGTGCCTCGGTAGGCTCTGCGGACACCTGCATCCTGGTCGCTGATCACTAGAATTTCACTGAGGGCAAAGGTCATGCGCTGGCGCAGTTGGTCGCGGCCATAGAGTGCGATGGGCCAGAAGCTATCGCTGCGAATATTCTCACCCGGTTCATCGCGATCACGAGTGACGCTAATATCATCGTTGCCAAATTTTTCGAGGGTGGCGTCGGTCAGCGCCAACAGGCTAGTCTGAGGCGTGCCGATCTGTTGATCAATCCACTGCTGGTAAACCACCAGTCGGTTGTCGCCGTCGCTATCTATCTGAGCTCTTAGCTGCTGATACTGCTGCGGTGTCGCGCCGAAGGTTGCTTGATTTAAAAAACGCAGTATATCCTGATCGACTTCTTCTGCGCTGAGCTCGGTAGGGGTTTCCGGGATCACTGAGGCCTGATAGGAGAGCGGGGCAGAGATCTCTCCAGAGGGGTAGTTGGCGCTGTGGATATTGACATAAAAACTGCCATCAAACAGCGTATCGAGCATTTCCTGTTCAGTGCGAAAAATACCCCCTGGGGCTAAATCCCAGTCAAAGTTAGACAGATTGCCGAGGGTCTCAATATCTTTAATCATGGTGCCGGAGGGCGCTAGATGGATATGCTGATCGGTCTGTTGGCTGCCGAGATTGGAGAAACTGTAACTCAGCAGGCCATTGTCGTTGTCGCCCTGTAGAATAAAGCTGAGCTGCCCATTGCCGATAGTGGTGGCGCCGCCCTGAGGTGCAAATGAGCCAATAAAAACTCTGCCATTGGCAATGGAGTTATCGGCGTCGCTAATGGTTAAACTGACGCTCTCTCGGTCGCTGGCAATGCTGTAGGCAGAATCTGCACTCAGTGTAAAAATCAATCTCTCCGGCACTTCGTGCTGGCTGTCATTGACCGGTATCACTTCAATAATTCGATAGGTTTGGTTGGCACCGATTTCAAAGTTGGCACCCACGGCACTGTTGTCGTCGCTATAGATGAGTTGGTAGTCATTGCTGCTGGCAGAGCCCTTGGTGATATCGGCGTCGCCGCTAATGCTGTATTTAATGCTTAATTGAGATGTTGAACTGCTGCGCTCAAGCTTAAATTTGGCGATCTGATTGCTCTTCTCATAAGCTTGCTCTGTGACTGAGCTAAGTGAGACTGTGGGTTTTTCTGGTGGCGGGTTCGGTTGCGCTATAGGCTCTGAAGAACCGCCACTGCCACCGCCACCGCCACCGCCGCAGCTGATCAGTAAAAAACCGCTGAGTAATAATCCGCACTGATTTAATCTAAGCATGCTGGCTAAAGTCCTAGGTAATAAAGTCGAGGTTAGAGGTGGCATCAAACGGGCTGGCAAAATTTTCTAGGGAGGGAAACAGCTGGTTTATCTGGTTTTGTGGAATGCCCATCCAGTGAGCCACAACCGCTGAGCACTGGGAATTTGTGGTGGTGGGTATCCAGCGTCCGCGTCCAGTATCGAGTCCCTGATCTAAGGCCAGATCTGGGTGGGTGCCAAATAGTTGACCGCCATTGATCATGCCGCCCATCACCATGCTGTGGCCTCCCCAGCCGTGATCGGTGCCGGCTTCTGAATCTTCGCCATTGGGGGTAAAGGTGCGGGCAAACTCAGAGCCGACTAGGGTGAGTACCTGATCAAAATCACCCTGTGCCACGAGTACATCGTGAAAACCCTTGAGTGCGGCATTGAGTTCGGCCATTAAATCATGATGGTCGCTGAGCAAGTTTTGGTGATTGTCAAAACCGGGTATTTCAACAAAGTACACCGGTCGCTGATTGTTGGTCAGCGAGCGTCCGGCGATCATTTTGGCAACGGTGATAAGCCGTTTAGTGGAATTGTTTGTCGCGACGGCGCCGGCTGCTGCAAAGATGCCATCGTAGTCGACACCCAGTGACTCGGCTTGAGCAAAAGCACCTTGAACAATGCTTTGCGCTTTAATGGCAGAGTCAAAGGTGCTGCGATATTTTTGTGCCATAAGATGGGCCTGTGCATCAATTGACTGCATCGAGGCTTCCAGTATCTGCTGACTCGCGCCGTAGTATCCATAGAGGGAGGGTGCACCACTGTTGCCAAGGCTGTAGCTATTGATAAGACCGTCTTGGGTTACTTGAAAGGAGTTGAGTCCGCCCACGGCAATTAATGGTGATACATTGTTATCTAAATTGTAATCGCTGAGTAGCTCGGCCATGCGGCCGCCCCAACCATAGCGGAACGGATTGCTAGGTTCACTCTGTAACTGGCGCTGTTGGTCAGAGTGAGAGAACAGCTGCGGTGGCAGCGCAACACCGCCGTTGTCGAACTGTACTTTGCTGGTAGGCTCAATGAGATTTCCGGTATTACAAATTACTGCCAGTTCACCACTGTTAAATAGTTCGGCCATAGCGGGGCAGGCTGGATGCATGGCAAATTCAGTTGAGCTGGTAGGGGGGCTATCGTTACCAGTATAAACCGCGGCCGGACTGGCAAGTTGCAGGCTGTGCAGGTCGGCTTCTGGCAGGGCGACTACGCCGCGATGGTTTTCATAGTTGCGGCGCAATTGATTGTCGCCAGTGGGCACCAGCATATTGTAGGAGTCATTGCCGCCGGTCAGCATAATAAACACTAGGGCTTTGTGATCAGTGGAGTCGGCGAGACTTTGGCTGGCTCCGAGCAGCCCGAGCATACCCATAGAGTTGACCGCAGCGGCGGTAGCCAGTGAAAGCTGTGAGGATTTTTTTAGAAACCGTCGGCGCGATAGCTCAGTATTGGCCATTGCTTTATTTCCCCACTGTTGATTTATTATTATTTTTTGGTTGATCTTGGTGCTTATGATCTTTGGAACTTTTAATCATTAGTGCTATGGCTAACTGCAACTTGAACGGCGCTCGATGCTTTTAGTTGACGTTGGTTACCTGTTGATTAACCTTTGAAAGTTAATCTAAGTGTTTTTACTGAGCTTACATTACAGCCTACATTACAGCCTACATATCAACCTATAAGGCAAGGTTATTTCAACTGACAGTCGCTCAATTCAGAACGGGTTCAGCCAACCACCGTGCGATGCAATACTCGCTCATAACCCTGATAGCCGCCAGTTGCGCGAATCCCTTTTATGGTTGCGTCATCCAGTGGTTGGGATAGGTCTAAGCCTTCTATACTAGCGCCACAGGATTGCCTGGAAGCGGTTACTCTGAATCTGACTGTCATGCATTGCCCCTTTGGGTTGAATATTTCAGTGTGCTCTTTGATTTCGGGCAATTCAAGTAATAATCGCGTGCTGCGCTTGTTGCTGCCCTGTCAAAATGTCTTCTGCTGGAGGTGAGCTTTAGCCCCTTGTCGCTGGGGTGGGAGGAGATAAAAACTAGGCTGGCGGGGTTGGGTTAACAGGAGGGCGGCTGCTACTCGAGTGCTACTAAGATGCTACTGAATTTTTCCTTATTTGGTATGGGCTGTAATACCCTTACTCGGATTTTAGTTTGAGAGGTTGGAATGAGAGTTTAAAATAGGGGGATAATTACGCTTCTATTACAGTGTTTTCTGGCAATATTAAAATAAATTAGCATGGGTTATACTTTTTTGTCATGCCTTTGGGGTTTCTCTCAAAATGAAAGCTCTAACTATAAGAAGCCACTTACCCAAATTACTCTTCAGCCTGTATTTTCTGACGCTATCTGGGTTAACCCCTGCCCTTGATAACGACCTTACGTCTTATGTTATCAATGCAGATCCTAATGGGTCTAGTCTTTTGGAGCCTGCAAACTCGGACACTGATTCTGATGGCGACGGTGTTGTCGATGAGCTGGATGATTTCCCCTCGGATGCCCGTGAGACTGTGGATACGGATTTAGATGGGGTGGGCAATAATGCCGACCCCGATGATGACAACGATGGTGTGCCTGATGCGGGTAGCTGGGAGCAGTTGGGGCAGAGTATCAATGGCGAAAATGCCGAAGATCTGGCGGGCAGAGTAACGCTATCAGCCGATGGCTCTATTATTGCCATTGGCGCTGTGGGCAACGATGAAAACGGCATTGATACGGGTCAGGTTCGTGTCTATGCCTTTGATGGTCAAGCTTGGGTTCAGCGCGGTCAAAGCCTTTTTGGACAGGTTGAACTTGAGCGTATTGGTTTCTCTCCTTCGCTCTCCAGTGACGGGTCTGTTCTAGCCTTTGGCGGGGCCTGTCTCGATTGTGAGATGCCTGCGGGGGTCATTCGAGTCTTCGCTTGGGATGGGGAAGGTTGGATCCAGCGGGGCGAGGATATTGCCGGTGAGGCACTCGGGGATGGCACCGGCAATGGCACTAAGTTATCCGCAGACGGCAGCATTTTGGCGATTTCAGCGCCTTTTTATAACGGCGATGATGGCAATTCTGAGGATGTGGGACAGGTTAGGGTTTACCGTTGGGACGGTGAGAGTTGGGTTCAGCGTGGCCAATATATAGATGGCGAAGCGGCGGGTGACCGACTTGGTCGCTATGAGTTTGATTTAACCGCTGATGGATCTTTTTTGGCGATTGGCGCACAGGGTAGTGATGTAGGTGGGTTTGATGCGGGTCATCTGCGTGTCTACGCCTGGAGTGAAATCAATCAACTTTGGGTTCAGCGTGGCGAGGGTATTGAGGGTGAGGCTGATGGCGATGGAAGTGGCAGTTCGGTATCAATTTCAGATGATGGATTAATTGTCGCGGTCGGTGCGTTCCTCAATAATGGCAGTGACTTTGGCGCGGGCCATGTGCGGATTTATTCCTATGATGCCTCTGTTGGATGGGTGCAACGGGGTGATGATATTGACGGTGCTGGTGCCGGTGACTCCTTCGGTTGGTCAACCAGTCTTTCCGCCGATGGATCTCGGGTCGCAATTGGCGCCATTCAAGGCGACACGGTACTAAGTGTGGGTTATGTGCATATTTACAGCTGGGATAGCGCGGCACAGCGCTGGATTCAACAGGGCCAATCTATATTTGGCAACGCCGAGAACAATTTAAACGGTTGGTCCCTGTCCCTGTCTGATGATGGAGAAATTATTGCCGCTGGCGCCGCTGGATTCGCTGATGGCGTCGAATATGCAGGCCGGGTTGTAATTTATGCCCATACAGGAGCGCCGGATGCCCTTCCCCTGGATGCGACAGAGACTCTGGATACGGATTCAGATGGCATAGGCAATAATGCTGATCCGGATAATGATGGTGACGGTGTTGTCGATGAGTTGGATGAGTTTCCCTTGGATGCCAGCGAGAGCGTCGATACGGATTTAGATGGGGTGGGCAATAATGCCGACCCTGATGATGACAATGATGGTGTGGCTGATACCGGCAGCTGGGAGCAACTGGGTGGGGATATTAGTGGCGAGAATGTCGGAGACTTAGCGGGCAGAGTAACGGTTTCAGCTGAAGGCTCTGTTATTGCCGTCGGCGCTATTGGCAACGATGAAAACGGCGCTGAATCGGGTCGGGTTCGCGTCTATGCCTTTGATGGTCAGGCTTGGGTTCAGCGTGGCCAAAGCTTTTATGGGCAGGCCGAAATTCAGCGCTTAGGTTTCTCTTTGTCTCTCTCCAGTGATGGGTCTGTTCTGGCCTTTGGCGGGGCCTGTCTCGATTGTGAAGTACCTGCGGGGGTTGTTCGCGCCTTCGCTTGGGATGGGGAAAGTTGGATTCAGCGGGGCGACGATATTGCCGGTGAGACTCTCGGTGATGGTGTCGGCAATGGGGTTAAGTTATCCGCAGATGGCAGCACTTTGGCGATTTCAGCGCCTTTTTACGACACCAATGGGGGCACTGCTGTGGATGCGGGGCAGGTTAGAGTGTACCGCTGGAATGGTGAAAGTTGGCTTCAGCGCGGCCAATATATAGAAGGTGAGGCGGCGGGTGACCGCATTGGTCGATATGACTTTGATTTAGCCGCTGACGGATCCTTTTTGGCGATTGGCGGTCAGGGCAATGATGCAAGTGGGCCTGATGCGGGACATCTACGTGTCTATGGCTGGAGCGAAAATGATCAACTGTGGATACAGCGTGGTCAAGATATAGACGGTGAGGCTGCTGGCGATGAAAGTGGCAGTTCAGTGTCGATTTCAGATGATGGATCGATTGTCGCAGTGGGGGCATTCCTCAATGATGGCAATGGCTTAGATGCGGGCCATGTGCGGATTTATTCCTATGATACCTCTGCTGGATGGGTACAGCGGGGTGATGATATTGATGGCGCTGGTGCCGGGGATTCTTTCGGTTGGTCAACCAGTCTTTCAGCTGATGGCTCGAGGATCTCAATTGGCGCCACCCAAGGCGGTACGGAATTGATTTTGGGTTATGTAGCTATTTACAGCTGGGATGGGGCGGCGCAGCGCTGGGTTCAACAGGGGCAATCGATATTTGGCTCTAGTGAGATCGACTTTAACGGCTGGTCTCAGTCTCTGTCTGACAATGGTGTAATTGTTGCAACTGGGGCGACCGGTGGCGCTGAATTGGCAGGCCGGGTTGCAGTTTATGCTCTTGGCCCAGCGGATGCCTTTCCCTTGGATGCGACAGAGACTCTGGATACGGATTTAAATGGCATAGGCAATAATGCCGATCCGGATAATGATGGCGACGGTGTTGTCGATGAGTTGGATGAGTTCCCTCTGGATGTCAATGAGACTGTAGATACGGATCTAGATGGGGTGGGCAATAATGCTGATCTCGACGATGATAACGATGGTGTGCCGGATATAAGTCGCTGGGTGCAATTGGGTGGGGATATTGGTGGCGAGAATGTCGAAGACCTTGCGGGCAGAGTAACCCTATCAGCCGATGGCTCTATTATTGCCATTGGCGCTATGGGCAACGATGAAAACGGCATTGATACGGGTCGGGTTCGTGTCTATGCCTTTGATGGCCAAGCTTGGGTTCAGCGCGGTCAAAGCCTTTTTGGACAGGTTGAACTTGAGCGTATTGGTTTCTCTCCATCACTCTCCAGTGACGGGTCTGTTCTAGCCTTTGGCGGGGCCTGTCTCGATTGTGAGGTGCCTGCGGGGGTCATTCGTGTCTTCGCTTGGGATGGGGAAAGTTGGATCCAGCGGGGCGACGATATTGCCGGTGAGGCACTCGGGGATGGCACCGGGAATGGCACTAAGTTATCCGCAGATGGCAGTATTTTGGCGATTGCAGCGCCTTTTTATGACGGCGATGAGGGCAATGCTGAGGATGCGGGACAGGTTAGGGTTTATCGTTGGGATGGTGAAAGTTGGCTTCAGCGTGGCCAATTTATAGATGGCGAAGCGGCGGGTGATCTAATTGGTCGGTATGACTTTGATCTAACCGCTAACGGATCTTTTATGGCGGTGGGCGGGCAGGGTAACGATGCAAGTGGTCTTGATGCGGGTCATCTGCGTGTCTATGCCTGGAGTGAAATCAATCAGCTGTGGATTCAGCGTGGCGAGGATATTAATGGCGAGGCTGCTGGCGATAGAAGTGGCAGTTCGGTGTCGATTTCAGATGATGGATCGATTGTCGCGGTCGGTGCGTTCCTCAATAATAGCTATGCCACTGGCTTTGGCGCGGGCCATGTGCGGATTTATTCCTATGATAACTCTGCTGGATGGGTGCAGCGGGGAGAGGATATTGACGGTGTTGCTGAGGGGGATTTTTTCGGTTGGTCAACCAGTCTTTCAGCTGATGGGTCTAGAATCTCAATTGGTGCCTTCCAAGGCGCCTTGGGACCCGGTATGGGTTATGTGGAGATCTACGATTGGGATGGCGCGGCACAAGGCTGGATTCAACAGGGGCAATCTATTTCTGGCACCATGATGGCCGATTATAACGGCTGGTCCCAGTCCCTGTCTGATGATGGAGAAATTGTTGCAACTGGGGCCATTGGTGGCTTCGAGCAGGCGGGCCGCATTGCAATTTATCGCCTTACCGAAGTGGCGGATGCTTTTCCCCTCGATGGAACAGAGACTCTGGATACGGACTCAGACGGTATAGGCAATAACGCGGATCCCGATGATGATAACGATGGTGCTGGAGATTTTTCTGAAATTATCGTCTTGAGGGAGGGTGATCTTTCCAGTAGATGGGATTTTGGATTGCTGGGTCTTGAAAATGACAGTTCCGGTAATACTCAGCCCTGTGGCTATGTTGTAGGGGAGGCTGTAGGTCTAGATTGCACCAAGCTTGACTGGAACTTTGTTGCTGATGGTGATCGCAGCAGTGTTTTAGAAGTCCGTCATCAGCCCTATGAGACGGGTGAGGGATCGATGCTGCTGATAGCTGCTACGGCGTCTCAAAACCTGAGTAGCATCACCAATGGCTTTATTAGATTTGATATCAAGGTGATTGAAGCGCCAACTGATAACCTATTCAGTCTTAACCTGCTGCAGGACTTTGGCTTTCAGCCGAAGCCTTTCACTGTTGAGGAGGTTGGAGTCTGGTCCACTATTACTATCCCGCTCTATGAGTTTGAGCCACAGTTTGGTTTTTTCTTTGTGCAGTCTCCATTTTCGATTAGTCATTTGCTTGAGGGGCAGGATACGGAGATAGTGTATCGCCTCGATAATGTCGCTTGGGTAACACATTATGAAGGACTTGATGCAAGCTCTCTGCCGATGGATGCCTTCCCTCTGGATGCCTCTGAGACACTGGATACTGATCTTGATGGCATTGGTAATAATGCTGATGCATTTCCGGAGAATGCCCTGTACACCAAGGATTCGGATGCTGATGGCATGCCGGATATTTGGGAGATCAATTATGGTTTGGATCCAAATGATTCTGAAGATGCTGCAGCTGATCAGGATGGCGACGGTGTCTCGTCTCTCGATGAGTTTTTCGCAGACACTATTCCTGCAGGTTCATTGGATATAGATGGAAACGGTAATTACGACGCTCTCACCGATGGTTTGTTGCTTTTGAGGACGATGTTTGAGCTCTCCGACTCTGCGCTGATCAGCAATGCGATAGGTGCGGGTGCAGTCCACTCCACGTCCGAAGCGGTGATTGCAAGAATAGATATGCTCGGCGAGCTGATCGATATAGACGGCGATGGGAATGCAGATGCTCTGACTGACGGGCTTGTGGTGTTGCGCTATCTATTTGGTCTGCGAGGGGAGACGTTGATTGATGGCGTAGTGGCAGATAATGCAAGCCGATCTTCTGCAGCGGATATTGAGGCGAAGATTGAGAGCCTAAAGCCGGCTTTGTAGTGGCGTCTTGCTGGTGGGTTGTCTGGTAGGATTTGCGTTGTTATGGAGGGTTAGAGATCCCTCGTCGCTGCGCTCTGTCGGGATGACATAAAAGGGGCTCTGTTTGTTATCTCGAACCACTTCCTCGTCATCTCGAACGCATGTGAGAGATCTTGTAGTAAGTGGCATAAGATCTCTCGTCGCTGCGCTCTGTCGAGATGACATATAGAGGCTCTATCGAGATGACATATAGAGGCTCTATCGAGATGACATATAGAGGCTCTATTGAGATGACACATGGAGGCTCTGTCGAGATGATATAAAACGACTCTATCGGTATGAAAAATTAAACAGCAGTAGAACAACCCTAGGAAAAACAAAGCTCTAAATAACAGGCGAAAAAAAGCCCCGATAAATCGAGGCTTTTTAAAAGTCTAAAATCAGCTACTTCAGTGAATCAATCACCCTGTACAACAAAGCTATCAGCCGCACTAGCAGGCTTTAAACTCATGTACGGATTTTGCTGTTGAATCGCACTTGGGTGGACAACTGAGATATTGATCTGGCTATTGCTTTCGCTGCCAAACCAGCCACTTGATTCACTGGTCTTGACGATTTCGATGGTCGCGTAACGGCCATCTTTGGTGTAGATCAGGACAATCTCTTCAGCAACAGTAGAAGAAATAAGCGACCAGCCCGTTCCCAGTGTTGCGTCACTAAAGAAAATCAAGTTTGTTGCTGGGCTGACATTGGAGGTCAAGACAATGCGACCGGCTATGCCAGCGCCCGTTCCGAGGATCACTGTCGGCGTCTTTTGAATCTCAGCTTCATCAGGCAGGGGCATATCAGCCAGCAGGTAACTGATAATTTTTCGTGATTCTTCTTGGTATGAAGTAGACTCGTCAGACCCGGGCCAGAGGCTACAGCCAGATAAGAAGATAGTCATTAATGCTAGCGTAATTAGTGTGTTGAAGTTTTTCATTGTTGGATCCTTTTAAGGTATGAAGCATATTAACCCAGAACTTAAATAAAGAGAATAGCATTGGTTCCTTATGCTTTATGCTCTATATTTCTAATGTCAGTCAGGTAGGATTTTTTAACCTAGTCCAACACTGACACTGCTCAATTCAACGGTTATTGTTTGGCTTAGATAGGCTAGAATGGCAGGATAATTAGAATAATCAGTATTCGGCTGCTAGCCAGCCACTTTGGGGGACGCTATCAATACATCGGATTTGAGCGCAACACTACTCAGCTGCCTTTTCTTTATGCTGCTGGTGGCTTGGGTTTCCTATCGCAAGAGCAGGGGCGAGGTGGCCACCCGTGATGGCTATTTTCTCGCTGGTCGCGGACTGACGGCGGTATTTATCGCCGGCTCTCTGCTGCTGACTAACCTCTCTGCGGAACAGTTGGTCGGCCTCAATGGCTCGGCCTATGGTTTTAATCTCAGTAGCATGGCATGGGAAGTTACGGCGGCGATCTCGACGATCTGTATGGCCTTTATCTTTCTGCCACGCTATCTGGCCGGAGCTTTTTCCACACTGCCTGAGTTTCTAAACAGCCGCTTTGACAATGATGTTCGACGCCTAACCGTGCTGCTATTTATGTTTGGTTACGGTTTGGTGACGATTCCCTCGGTGCTCTATTCGGGTTCTATTGCAGTGCTGCGGCTATTCGATGTTCCGGAACTGTTTGATCTGCCTTACAGCCAGGCACTGACCCTGACAATTGTGATGATCGGCAGCACCGGCGGATTATATGCAGTGTTTGGCGGCCTTAAAGCGGTTGCGGTGTCAGACACCTTAAACGGTATCGGTCTGCTGTTAGTCGGTTTTGCAGTACCTCTGCTGGGACTGGCTGCTCTCGGTGATGGCAGTGTTGGCGATGGGCTGCATATAGTGGCTAATAGCCACACCGAGAAACTCAATGCCATTGGTGGGCCCAGCGACCCAACACCTTTTGGCACTCTGTTTACCGGCATGATCTTTGCCAATCTATTTTATTGGTGCACCAATCAATATGTTATTCAACGAACCTTGGCGGCGAAAAACCTCGCCGAGGGACAAAAGGGTGTGCTGCTCTCAGGATTTTTTAAAGTCCTGGTGCCTTTTATCATGATGATTCCCGGCGTTGTTGCCTTTCATCTCTACGGCCCGGTTGGCTCGGAGGGCGGTCTGCCTTCTATTGATCTGGCCTACCCTCAGCTGGTCAGAGATGTGCTGCCTACCTATGCCATGGGTTTCTTTTTAGCGGTTCTGTTGGGCGTGGTATTTAGCTCGTTTAATTCCCTACTAAATAGTGCAGCGACACTGTTCTGTTTGGATATTTACCTTCCGCTAAAAGAGCGCCAGGGTGCTCCAGCAGTGGAGGACAAGCAGCTGGTCAAGGTGGCCAAGCGAGCCTCGGTGGTGATTGCTCTGTTCTCCTTTGTGGTGGCGCCGATGTTGCAATTCGCCCCCGAGGGGCTGTGGCAGATTATCCGTATTTTTACCGGCTTCTATAATATTCCGGTGATCGCGATAGTGATTGTTGGCTTATTTAGCCGCCGTGTTCCGGCCCTGGCGGCTAAGTTGGCGATTGTGTTTCATGTGATCGCCTATGGACTGTTGAAGTTTGTTTTCGATGACTGGGTGACAATTCATTTCTTGCACTTATATGCGATCCTATTTGTGATTGAAGTGGCGATGATGCTGGTGATTGGTCAGCTCTATCCTCGTGATAAGGCGTGGAGCTTTGAGCGCAGTGACAAATTAGACTTACGGAGCTGGCGTTATGCCATGCCCTGTGCGCTGACTCTGGCTTCATCGGTGACAGGGCTGTATCTGCTATTTTCGCCGATTGGTTTGGTGGATGGTATCAGCGTGGCATTTTGGCCACTGATATTAACGCTAGTTGGCATTAATATACTGTCTTGGTGGAATGCCGGCAGACAGAAATTCGCACGAACAGAATAAAAAACACACTAAAAAATATAACAAATGCGGATCCTCGATTGAAAAAAAATAGCCTATACAAGCCGAGACTGCGCTTCTTCGAAGATGCGCCGGGTCAACAGCATATAACTGCAGCCGATCAGTACCTATATCAGCGTCCAACAGCGCGCCATAATCTGGTGGTGATTGGCACTGGCACTATTGGGCAAGAGCACATGCGTGTAGCGACGCTGCTGGGTCGCGCTCAAATCCATGGTATTTACGATGCTCAAGAACACAGCATGGATATTGCCGAGGCGAATTTCGCCGGTTACTCGGATAAGTCGCTGCTGCGCTACCCGGACTTGGAATCCGCGTGCAATGATCCGGCGGTGGATGCGTTGTTTATCTGCACGCCCAACTATACCCATTTCAATATTCTGCAAACCGCCATTAAGTCGGGCAAGGCGATCTTTTTAGAAAAGCCTATGGCCACGGATTTAGCAGATGCCGCAGCTATAGAGGCGATGGCCCGAGCCTACTCTTCGTTTATCCAGATCGGTTTGCAATACCGTTATAAGGCTCAGTATATAGAAGCCTTCCACGAGGCTTTGGGCAGAGACTCTCTGGGTGAAATCAAAACTATTAGCCTGAGTGAATACCGACCGCCGTTTTTGGATAAGGTCGAGCAGTGGAATAAATTTAATATTACCAGCGGTGGCACTTTGGTGGAAAAGTGCTGCCATTACTTTGATCTGATTAATCTGCTGGCACAGTCTCAGCCGATCAAGGTTTATGCCAGTGGTGGGCAGGGGGTTAACTTTGTGGACTTCCAGCGGGTTGGCAAAAAGTCTGATATCGATGATCATGCCTTTGTGGTGATTGACTATGCCAATGGCACTCGGGCTAATTTTACTCTCAATATGTTTTGTCATGACTTTAGTGAAGAGCTAATTGTCAGTGGCGATCGCGGTCGTCTAACCGCCAAAGAACTGTTTAATTTTCATCAGCAGCAGGGCTCCAAAGCGACTCTGGCAATTGAGGCCGGTGAGCTGGGGCCATCAAAAACAATGGATGTGACTTACCCTGCACTGATAGAGCAGAGCGGTCATCACGGTGCCACCTATTTTGAACATATTGCCTTTGTCGATCAGCTTGAAGATAAGTCTGTGTCGGCGGCGACGCCACTTCAGGGACTCTGGTCAATGATTGTTGCCAGTGCCGCTCAGGCTTCAATGGCCCGAGGCGAGGCAGTGGATATTAATGAATTTATGGCGGCCAATGGTTTGGCCCATTACACCAACGATTAGGAATATTATGTCTCAAGCTATACAGGTCCCGGTTATTAAAGTCTCGTCTAAATCTATGCCCGCAGTGGGTTTGGGTCTGTGGAAGATCGATCAAGACAGCGCTGCAGATGCAGTCTATGAGGCAATTAAGGTGGGCTATCGACATCTCGACAGTGCCGCAGATTATGGCAATGAACAGCGGGTCGGTGAGGGCATCGCCAGAGCTATCGCCGATGGTCTCTGCAGCCGTGAAGAGCTGTGGGTAACGAGCAAACTGTGGAATACCTATCACCGGGCAGAGCATGTTGAGGCAGCCTGTCGCCGATCAATGGATGATCTGGGTTTGGATTATATCGATCTCTATTTAGTGCATTTCCCGATTGCTCTCTGTTATGTGGATTTTAATGATCGCTATCCGGCGGAGTGGATCCATGATCCCAGCGCAGAGAACCCGGGTATGGAGCTTGATCAGGTTCCTCTGAGTGAAACCTGGGGGGCGATGGAGCAGTTAGTTGAAAAGGGTTTGGTGCGTCAAATCGGCGTCTGTAATTACAATGCTGGCTTGCTCCACGATCTGATGAGCTATGCGCGTATTAAACCGGCCATGTTGCAGATTGAATCTCATCCCTACCTGACTCAGGAAGCCTTATTGCGTACTGCGCAGTCCTACAATATGGCAGTCACGGCGTTCTCGCCCCTCGGCTCTCTGTCCTATGTGGCACTGAATATGGCCAGTACCAATGACACGGTATTAACCGATCCTTCGGTGTTGGCGGCGGCACAGCGCAACGCGGTTACGGCGGCTCAGGTGGTGTTGCGCTGGGGCATTCAGCGGGGCACGGCGGTGATTCCGAAAACCAATAATCCCCAGCGCTTAATAGAAAACTTAAGCCTCACTGAATTCACTTTAAACGATGAGGAGATGGAGGCTATTTCAGCTCTTAATCAAAACCGTCGCTTTAATGATCCGGCGCAGTTCTGTGAAGCTGCGTTTAATACTTTTCACTCTATTTACGATTAATAACTATGCCGCAACTAAAAGTAGAAACGATCAAAGTAGCTCAACAGCAGGTATATGGAGAGGGTGACTTTCCTTTGGTATTTAGTGGGGATACAGGTTCTAGTCAATCCGCTATAGCCGATTGGATCGCCGGGAACCGCGAGGCTATTGAAGATCAATTGGCGCTCACCGGGGCGATTTTATTTCGCGGTTTTGGTCTTAAAGATGATCGCGACTTTGACCACTTTATTCGCGCTTTTGACTGGCCAAATTTTACCTATGCCGAATCTCTATCCAATGCGGTAAGGCGCAATCGCACTGAGTTGGTGTTTACCGCCAATGAGGCGCCGCCATCGGTATCGATTTTTTTACATCACGAGATGGCGCAGACGCCGGTGTATCCCTCAAAGCTATTTTTCTTCTGTGAGCATGCGGCGCAAGAGGGCGGCGCTACACCTATTTGCCGGTCCGATATTTTGCTTCAGCAGCTGCGTGAACAACTGCCGGATTTTGTTAGGGACTGTGAAGAGAAAGGTGTGCGCTATTCCCAGACCATGCCGTTAGAAGAGGATTTAGCCTCAGGTCAGGGTCGCAGTTGGAAAAGTACTCTCAGTGCTGAGAGTCGCGAACAGGCGCAGAGCAAGCTTGATAGTCTGAATTACGACTGGCAGTGGCAGGGAGAGGGATCCCTGTGTGTGACAACGCCTGTTCTGCCTGCGGTACGGCAACTGCATGATGGCCGGACGGTGTTTTTTAATCAGCTGATCGCCGCTTTTCGTGGTTGGAAAGACGCCCGCAACAGCGGTGAAAAATCGATCTGTTTTGGTGATGGCTCCGCTATCGACAGCAGCCATATGGCTGTGGCCATTGAGTTAGCCGACACGCTGACTTTTGATATTCCCTGGCAGTCCGGTGATGTTGCCATCTTGGATAATTTTTTAGTCATGCATGGGCGGCGTCCTTTTGAGGGGCAGCGGGCTGTATTGGCTTCGCTGGTCGCATGATTGAGAATATGATTGAGAACATGTTTGAGAGCGCAATAGAGAACGTATCAAGGAAACGGTTATGAAAAAAATTATTTTAGGCCTTCTGTTAACGCTGGCAGCACCTCTGGTAAGTGCCGAGTATACCCGCACCTATATCGAGTCTTACCCACTGCAGACGGCTTCGGTAAACGGCCTTGAGATGGCCTATCGGGTGGTTGGGAAAAACCCAGAAAGCCCTAAGGTAGTGATTATTATGGGCCTCGGTGGTTCTAATGTTGTCTGGGGCGATACTCTGGTCAAGGGCCTTGTGGAGGGGGGCTATGAGCTGCTGATGTTTGATAATCGCGATGTCGGCGGTTCCACCCGTTTTGATGATTGGGGTCAGCCAACTCTGTGGTTGCAGCTGATTAAGCAAAAGCTTGGTTTGCCGGTCAATGCGCCCTATACCCTCGATGATATGGCGGCTGATACGGTGGCACTGATGGATCATCTGGGTTATCGAGACGCACATATTATTGGCACTTCTATGGGCGGTATGATCGCTCAGGTTGTGGCCGCGCAATATCCGCAGCACACCCGCAGTTTGATTTCGATTATGTCTTCAACTGGGGCTCGTCATTTGCCTAGGCCAACCCGCGGAGCTGAGGGCAATTTGCGGGAGCTTGCGGCAGGTGATGCGGCGGCTAAACGAGATGCGATGATGCGCGCTCGGGGTTTCTTTCCCGAGTCAATGCCGCGACAGCTGATGGCGATTTTTAAGACCGGTGATCGCTCTGAGGATGTGGCTGGTATTCAGGCCAGCACTCTGGTTCTGCACGGGGTCGATGATACTCTGGTGCCGCCGCTACACGGTGTGCATACGGCTGAGTTAATTCAGGGCTCGGAATTTGTATTGCTGGAGGATATGGGTCACAACATGCCGGAGACTGTATTGCCGGAGTTGATCTCGCGGATGCGTGGACACATGGATAAGGTTGAAACTCTGCAGCTTAAAGCGACTCAGGCACCGTCTTGAGTTGCAGGCGCTGGCGCAGATAGCGGGCAAATTGATCGACACTAATATTCAGGGCGGCACTGACCAAAATCAGTAATAGGGCAATATCAAAGCGAAAGGTCTCAAAGGCGGAATCGATATAGAAGCCCAGTGTGGCAATGCCGAGAATGCCGAGAATCGCGGTTTCCCGCAGAATCACTTCCCAGCGATAAAACAGAAAAGCTAAAAACTGCCGATAAATTCGCGGTAGCACTTCATAGAAATACAATGTAACGCCAGAGTTGGCGTCGGCGCGGAGACTGAGTTCTTCGGTATAGCGGCCGAGCAGGTGGCCGATAATTGCACCATTGTGAATACCCAAAGCCAAGATGGCTGGCAACATTGAGGGGCCGAATATCAGTAGCCCGATAAAGGCCAGCAGATACTCGGGCAGTGTGCGCAGCAGAATCAGGATTGAGTCACCGATGCCGCGTTTCCAGTTTCTGTCCATCAAGCGCCCGTGGCTCATAAAGCGCCCGCGGCTAATCAAGCGCCTGGGGCGCATAAAAAGCGGCGAATTGAGCGGCAGTAAGGCCAGTGCCAATAGGCCGGTAAATACCAAGCTTATTTGCCCGAGTAATACTGTATTGAACAGGCCGGGCCAGATCTGCTGTTGCCATAACAGGTTAAACCACTGTGCAAAATGACTTATGGTTTCGCCGTTCCACAGGGCCTCGCCGCGCAGTGGTGCCGGCACTATATCTTCGCTGACAAAGCGCACCAGCAGCTGCCAAGAAATTGTTGCCTGGGGGGGAAGATAGTAGAACACAGCCACTAGATAAACCGGCAGCAGTCGTTTGTGCAGCCACAGGCGCAGAGTGCCGATAAGCAGCAACAGGGCATAAAAGAACGCTGCTGCTTCGCTGTAGTGGCCATCGCTGAGGGCGGTCTCCAGATGAAAGCCGAGGGTTGGCAGGCCGACAAACCCAAGGATCGCACTGGAGCGGATCGCGCATTCAAAACGGTAGCTGGTGTAGGTGGCCATAGAGCGCCATGCTAGGGGCAGCACAGCATAGAAAAAATGACTTAATCCAGGTTCTCGGTGGGGCAGGTTATTGGCCGGTGCCGGATCCACCTCTTCAAACAGTTCGCCATATATTTTTGCCAATGTGCCGGCGTAGGGAATGGCGATAGCCAGCAGACCGGTCAGGGATGAGAGTCCTGCCACCTGCATAAACAAAAGCGCCCAGAACAGCTCATGAATGGAGCGTACAAAGGCACAGAATGCCCGAATCAGGGCAAAGCGATAGCCGAAAGCCAGAACAAACCCAGCTATCGCCGCGAGGGTTACACCCTGCAGGGCAAAGGCAAAGGTATTGGCGAGGCCGCTTAGTAACGTCGGCCACGACCAAACCGAGGGGCTCAGAGCGCCAGCGGTCATCCGGGCCAGTTCCGCCCAGGGATCGGCACTGCTAATCTGGATATCCACCAGCACAAGGCAGAGCAGTGCCGAGACAGCAAACCAGAGGCTGATATTGCGCAGGGCGCTGGCTGAGCTAGCTATGCTGCGATTGGCTGACAGGGCCATCAACTGGCCCCGTAGAGGCCGGCAAGATCACTGGCCTGCAGTTGCTCACTGGGGGCGTCGAGGACAATGGCGCCGTCTTGCAAGCCGATAATACGTGTGCATACAGACAGGGCTTGGATTATATCGTGGAGTGCCAACACCACCGTTTGGTGCCGTTGGCAGATTAGTTTTAGCAGCGCTTCACCCTGATATTCATCGACATTGGCGACTGGCTCGTCACCCAGAAAAATGGCGCGCTGTTGAATCAGTGCGCGGCCAATACTGGTGCGCTGTTGTTGGCCCCCAGAGAGCTTGTCGATGGAGCTGAAAAGCTGCTGTTCAAGTCCCAACTGCTGAGCGATAGGTTCGACAATACTCCGCGCCCCAGCCAGGGGTTTGATCAGGTTGAGCAGATTGTAGGGCAGAGAATGTTGCTCTAGTGCGCCCATATAAATATTGTGAAAGGTGCTGAGTATGGGCACCAAGCCTGGCTGCTGAGGACACCAGGCAACCGTATCGGGACGCTGCTCGCGCAGGGCTTTTAGCAGGGTAGATTTGCCCGCACCGCTGCCGCCGATCAGCGCCACGCGCTCACCGGCGGCAATGCTCAGTGAGACATTGTCCAGTACGCTGCGGCCCTCGTACTGTAGGCTTTGCTGACGAAACTGGAACAGCGCTGGTGGCGGCGTTGGGCTGTCGTTCAAAGGCAGTGCCTATTGGTCCGCATCGATAATGCCCACGGTAATCGCGGTATCGACAATCGGTTGGTAGAGTTGGTTGTCTGCGGCAATAAAACCGCTGCGGGGAAAGCTTGCCAGCAGATCCGGGTCGTCCATTTGTAACAGAGCCTGAGTTAGGCGCGCCTGGAAGTCGGGACCCCAGCTGTCGTTTACATCACCGCGCACTGTCCACTGATAGTCGGGGTAACTGGGCGTTCGCCAAATCACTTTGACTTTATCCCTGTCGATTTTTCCAGCGGCCAATTGCTTGTCCCAGACTTTATAGTTGACCGCGCCAACCTGATAGGCGCCGGATTGTACTAGGGCAATCGTACGGCTGTGATCGCCGCTGTAGCCGACCTTACTGAATAGGTTGTCGGGGGTATCGCCTAAATTTTCACGGATATAGTATTCGGGCATCAGTCGTCCAGAGGTTGAGCCCTTGGAACCAAAGGTGAAGGTTTTTCCTGCGATAGCGGCTGGAAAGTCTTCCCTTGGTGCCAGTCCGCTGCTGCTGTGGGCAATAATATAGCTGGTGAAAAAGGGGTCTTCTGTGCCCTGAGCAATGGCTTGGCTGCCGGGGACTAGACGGCGTGCCTGAACGCCGGAGAGTCCGCCAAACCAGGCCAGCTGGACTTGGTTGTTGCGAAAGGCGGTGACCGCTGCGGCATAGCTTTTAACCGGAATATAGCGAACCTTGATGCCCAGTTGATTCTCTAAGTAGCGTGCTACTTTATCAAAGCGCTCTTGCAGATTAGCTTCATCTTGATCGGGGATGGCGCTAAAGACAAATGTCTTGGTGCTTGATTCGAGGGATGAGGCAGTGGAAATAGAGGTTATAAACAGCAGAGTAAGCGCGATAAAAGAGCGCAGTAGCTGAATCCGCATAGAGAGGTCCTTTTAATAGATAGTTCGGTCTGTGGCCACGAGAAATAGGCTGGTGCTGTGCCGGCGCGGCGATTGTATCAGTGATTAGGGGTGGTGGTGAACTGGGCTTTCGATAAGCTGGGCGCTAAATAGGCTGGGCACTCAATAAGCTGGGCACTCAATAAGCTGGGCACTCAATAGGCTGGGCACTGGGCCAACTGGATATTGGGGCTAACAAGCCTCTACGGTAGCTGGGATGGCTGTTTCACGTTCGCTGCCAAACTGCCCGACTAATCCATGTCGGGCTTGCTTCCATTGATTAAGGCTGGGTAGGCTCAATCCTGTGACCACTTGGCAAAACTGCTGCCGCTCTCGGCCAGTGTCTTGATTAAGTCAGCGGGTTGCCAATAGTCTTGGCCGCTCTGCTGGTGCAGGGCGTTGAGCTTGTTATAGACCGTTTCCAGACCCAGGTGATCGGCATATTGCATTGGCCCGCCATGATAGACCGGGAAGCCGTAGCCAAAAACGTAGACTACATCGATATCACCGGAGCGCTGGGCGATACCTTCTTGAAGAATCTTGGCGCCTTCGTTAATAAGCGGTAACAGCAGTCGATCGCGAATTTCCTCATCGCTAAAGTCTCTACGGCTAACACCGTATTCGGCAGCTTTGGCTTCGATCAGTGCGCTGACCTCTGGATCACTAATGCGGGCGCGGGTCTGGGGGTCATACTGATAGAAGCCGGCGCCGCTCTTTTGTCCCAAGCGGCCCTGTTCCACGAGGGCATCGGCGACGCAGAAGCTTCGTGGATCACCTTTTTCCTCTTCAGATAGTCCTTCGCGAACTTTGTAGCCAATATCAATGCCGGCGAGGTCACTGACTGCCAAGGGGCCCATAGCCATGCCATAGCCTTCCATTACGCGATCGATCTGCTCGGCACTGGCACCTTCAATCAGGCATAACTGAGTTTCGCGTCCGTATTCACTGAACATGCGGTTACCGATAAAGCCGAAGCAGACGCCAGACAGAACCGGTACTTTGCCGATCGCTTTAGCCACGGCCATAGAGGTTGCAATGACCTCGTCAGAAGTCTTATCAGCGCGGACAATTTCCAGCAGTTTCATAATGTTGGCAGGGCTGAAAAAGTGCAGGCCAATGACATCTTCGGGTCGCTGAGTCGCGGCCGCAATGGCATTGACATCCTGATAGGAGGTGTTGCTAGCGAGAATTGCGCCGGGTTTGCAAACTTTATCAAGCTTGGCAAAAACCTGCTGTTTGATCTCGAGATTTTCAAATACTGCTTCGATGACGAGATCTGCATTGGCCAGATCCTGATAGTCGGTAGTGCCGCTGATCAGGCTCATGCAACCCTGTTTTTGCTCTTCGCTCAGTCGACCTTTTTTCACTGTCATGGAATAGTTTTTGTCGATAATGCCCAAGCCGCGCTGCAGAGCTTCGTCGTTGATTTCGAGCATGGTGACGGGAATCCCGACATTGGCAAAGTTCATAGCAATACCGCCGCCCATAGTGCCACCGCCGATAATCGCTACAGACTCTATGGGGCGCTTGGCGGTCTCTCTACCTATGCCTTTAATCTTGTTGGCTTCACGCTGGGCGAAAAACATATGTCGCATAGCCGCTGACTGGCTACCGTCTTTGAGCGCCATAAAAAGGCGTCCTTCAGTGGCCAAGCCTTCATCAAATGACTCTGTGGCTGCGGCTTCAATACAGTCGACAATACGCTGAGGTGCCAATTGCCCGCGGGCACGCTGGCTCAGCTGCTTACGTGAATTGTCGAAAATAGCTGGGTCAAAGGAGGCTGGATCTATATTGATATCGCGCACTTTACGCAGCGGTGCGTTCTCTGCGAGCAACTGCTGGGTGTAAGCTAGGGCGCCTTCAAGCAGGTCATCGCCTTCAATAATATGGTCGATCAGGTTTAGGCCCACTGCGGCCTTTGCTTTAATGGGGTTGCCACTGGTAATCAGTTTAATGGCGGCTTCAACACCGGTTAGGCGCGGTGCACGCTGGGTGCCACCGGCACCCGGCAGGAGGCCGAGTTTAACTTCTGGAAGACCGACCATTGCGGATTTAACCGCGCAGCGGTAGTGGCAGGAGAGGGCAGTTTCTAAGCCGCCGCCCAGCGCGGTGCCGTGTATGGCTGCAATAACAGGTTTTGATGACTGTTCAATGGTTTCGAGAATATGGTTGAAGGAAGGTTCGGTGGGGGCTTTGTCGAACTCGGAGATATCGGCGCCGGCAATAAAAGTGCGGCCCTGACAGATCAGTATTAAGGCTTTAGTGGCGTCATTCTGTGCGGCATTGACAGCGCCATAGATGCCATCGCGGAGGGCTTGAGATAGAGCATTGACAGGTGGGTTGTTGATCCAGATGATTCCGATCTCACCGCGCACTTCATAGCTTGTGACTGACATAATTTTCCCCAATTAGTATTTTTTATTAATAGTTTTTTTTACTGCTGCTTTTTTTATCTATCTCGTTTTTAGCTGCTCAGCCAAGTCGGTGGTTGCTCAGTCACTTTCTCCAAGCCCCTCTGCGCTGTTGGCTGATATACTTTTGCGACAGCGATTTTAACATTTACTCCAACGGGATAATAATAACAATGCAGAATAACAGAGATTTTGATTTGGTGGTCTACGGTGCCACTGGTTTTACTGGCCGGCTGGTCGCGGAATACCTGAATAACCAATACGGTGTCAATGGCGAGATTAAGTGGGCTATGGCGGGACGCAGTCAGACCAAACTGGAGGCCGTGCGTGACGAGATGGGTATCTCTGCAGATGTGCCGCTGGTTGTTGCGGATGCCGCTGACTTGGCATCGATAGATGCAATGGTGCTGAGCAGTAAGGTTATTTTGACCACTGTGGGTCCCTATCAGCTTTATGGCAATGAGTTAGTTGCAGCCTGTGCTGCACATGGTACTGATTACGTGGATCTCTGTGGCGAGCCTGCCTGGATGCATCAGATGATTGCGGCGCACTCTGCAGCGGCTGAGGCCAGCGGTGCACGGATTGTCTTCTCCTGTGGTTTTGATTCGGTTCCCTTTGATCTGGGGGTGTTGTTTTTACAGCAGACGGCGGAGCAGAAATTGGGTGCTATGGTGCCTCGTGCCAAGGGTCGTGTACGTTCAATGAAGGGTACTTTTTCTGGCGGCACGCTGGCGAGTTTTCGCGCCACTATGGCGGCGGCGGGCAAAGATCGCGAGCTGATCAATGTGCTGCGCAACCCGTTTTCGTTGACTGAAGGTTTTGTTGGCGCTGATCAGCCTCTGGGTAATAAGCCTGAGTTTGATGAGGCGCTGCAGAGTTGGATTGCGCCCTTTGTAATGGCAAGCATTAACACTAAGAATATTCATCGTTCAAACATGTTGATGGGTCATGCTTATGGCACTGACTTTGTCTACGATGAGATGTTGATCACCGGCCCCGGTGAGCGCGGTGAAGCTATTGCTAAGGCGGTGACTGAAGATACCTCTATGGCGGATGATCCACGTCAACCTGGCGAAGGCCCAGATCTCGATGAGCGTGTTAATGGCCATTATGATGTGCTGTTGATCGGTGAAGCTAGCGATGGTCGCTCGGTGCGGGTCAGTGTCAAAGGCGATATGGACCCAGGTTACGGTTCCACTTCAAAGATGATTGCCGAGAGTGCGGTTTGTTTGGTGCTCAATCCTGAGTTGGCTTCCGGTGGCATTTGGACTTCGGCTCCGGCGATGGGTAATGCATTGATTGAGCGCTTGCAGGCCAATGCAGGTCTGACTTTTACTGTTGAATCTGAGTAATTGATAGACTGTTGTCTTAGTGAGAATCAAGTGCGGCTGCCATTCGATTGAACTGGTGGTCGCACTTTTTAGGACTTTGGCGGTTAAAATTGTTGTTAAAAGCTTGTATTAAGTCGCCGCAATAATTAGTTTGTAGCGATTAGCTTGTAGAGATTAGTTTGTTATAAAAAGGAACTGTATTTTAAAAAAATAATAAATGGGGTAGTCAAGATGAAATTCCACCCACAAAAAAATACATTAATTAAAGAACTTCACAACCGTAATTTTCCGGTGGTGAACTTACCCGCTCAGGTTTCTAGCCTGGTGCTTCTCAATCCTGGCGACCGCCAGTCAGAAATCGATCGACTCACAGATCTAGCCAACAGGGACAATGTTGCGCCACCTCAGCCCGGTGAAAGCTGTTATTACCAGAGTTTTAAAGAGTTTGATTTTCGCTGGGAACGGCACAATGAATTTTCAACTTACACGGTGATCTGTCAGCGTCAGCCCGAGGGTGAGCTGTGCCGCAATCTGTTTTCATTAATTGATGCTGAGTGGTTGGATGGGATGTCCGGTGAGGTGATTGCGGCCAATCATATTGATCTGCGTCCGACTTCCCTGAGTCCGCAACAGTTGGAGGATTATTTTGATGGCAAGCGTTTGGTCGGCAGCAAGATTTATGATGGTTTGGCGACGGTGTGGACTTCGGTGCGGGATGATGCGGATGGCTTTATTCGCACTCTGGTGGTGGATGAGGGTATTGATGCATTGCAGGCCGGTCGGGCGATCCGCAATCTGTTGGAGATCGCTGCTTATCGGGCTATGACGCTTCTGGCACTGCCTATAGCCCGTGAGTTGATTCCAGCGGTGACTAAGTTGGAGGGGCAGTTGGTGGGCACCAATGCGAAGCTCAATTTGCTGGAGACGGTGGAGGATGAGCAGAGGTTGATGACTGAGTTGATTGAGGAGGCGACTCAGTTGGAGAAGTTGGTTGCGGATCATAATTTTCGCTTTTCGGCGACTCAGGCTTACTTTAGTTTGACTGAGAGTCGTTTGGATATGTTGCGAGAGCAGAAGCTGCCGACCTTTCGTACGTTAAAGCAATTTCATGTGCGGCGTTTTATTCCGGCGTTTCACACCTGTATGTCGGTGGTTAAGCGCAAGGAGGATTTGTCGAAACGGATCAGTCGGACGACTGAGCTGTTGAATTCGCGGTTGCAGTTATCGCTGGAGTTACAGAATCAGCGTCTGTTGGCTTCAATGGATAAGCGCAGTGCTTTGCAGTTGCGTCTGCAGCAGACGGTGGAGGGTTTATCGGTGGTGGCTATGACCTACTACAGTATGAATCTGATTAAGCTGCTGATTGCGCCATTGCCTATCGAACAATATTTGTTGATTTCTAAGACTATGGCGCTGGCGATTATTACGCCGTTTATCTTTACTGGGGCGCTGATGTTGGTGAAGAGAATTCGCAATAAGTTGGATAAGTGAGTTTGAGAACGTTGCCCTGTATCTAGTTGGGTTGGGTTTTCAACGTTCTCCGAAACTCTGTAACTGTCATCCAGACTGAGCGGAGCGATGAGGGATCTCATTGCGGTTTGTGGTATCTAAGTTGGGCGCCCATAGACTCTGAGCATAGCCTTGCGATCGGTCCCATGACTGTCATTATTTTCAGCGTTCCCACAACTCGCTGACGCTCAGACAAGTGCTCTCTTTTCCTGAAAATAATGTCACTCATAAGCGGGCCCTGATTGATCGCAAGGCTATGCTCAGAGTCTATCTGGACTATCGTAGTGCTGACATTGCTTTGATATGGATCTGGCGAGATTTTTATGATTGTGCCTGATGTCTGAGGTCTAAGGACTTTCAACTTCCCCGCCAAAAAAAGACACGACTACTGTCATCCCGACAGAGCGAAGCGACGAGGGATCTCATTGCTGTTTGTGGCACTAAGTTGGGCGCCAATAAACTCTGAGGATAGCCTTGCGATCGGTCCCATGACTGCCATTATTTTCAGCGTTCCCACAACTCGCTGACGCTCAGACAAGTGCTCTCTTTTCCTGAAAATAATGC
>Ga0208971_1000251_pt1 | contig 41174 bp, 35 predicted proteins | sample AOAMet1_18_M0_10_2_FD_188229 | JGI IMG/M metagenome (GOLD analysis project Ga0208971, IMG submission 188229) | Ammonia-oxidizing marine microbial communities from Monterey Bay, California, USA - CAN11_18_M0_10 (SPAdes) | ecosystem: Environmental > Aquatic > Marine > Intertidal zone | place...
AGTGGTGAAATCAATCCAGAAAGTATTGCTCGAGCGTTTTCGGAATTCCTGCCCACGGATTCAGTCGTAGTTGATGAAAGTGCAACGGCTGGTTTTTTAACCTACCCGTTAACTGAAACCGCAGAACCCCACGACTGGTTGTCGCTGACGGGGGGCTCGATTGGTTACGGCTTACCGGCATCAATCGGTGCGGCAGTTGCAAGGCCGGACGCCAAGGTTGTGTGTCTGCATGGTGATGGTGGTGCTATGTATACGATCCAGTCCTTATGGACGATGGCAAGAGAGCAGCTCGACATCTGTATTGTCATTTTTGCTAACCGCAAGTACCAGATTCTTCAGATAGAGCTGGCCAGGGTAGGCGCCCAGTCGATGAACAAGAAAACCCTTGATATGCTGGACCTCTCCAACCCGGATCTTGATTTCGTTGGACTGGCTAACAGCATGGGCGTGGCCGCATACAAGGCAACTACGGCGAATGAGTTCAATCTAATGTTTGAGCGTGCCATGAAAGAGCCTGGCCCAAGATTGATTGAAGCGATACTGGATGTTGATGTGTCGGGGCTGGGCTAGGTGAATACCCAGGTGATTAGCCGCAAGACCCTGGCGGCGGTTTAGGAGGAACGTGAGCAACCTCGACAAACTTCGTGCACTCTCCTTTTTTGAAGTTCTGATGCTGGTGGTATCGGTGCTGACACTTCCTGTTGTGTCACTGCTCTTGAAACTTCGCGGGTTCCGCAAAACTGAGCGCATCATGGCGCTGTTAAGTCGCCTGGGCATGCGGTCAGAAGCGTCACCGGTAAGGGTTGACCAGGCAGCAAGAATGGTCAGCATTGCTGCTGTTCAAGGTCCCTACAAGGCGCGATGCCTTGAACAGGCGCTTACGGTCTGGTGGATGCTGGGATTAATGGGAATCAGGAGTACGATCAGGCTGGGCATCTACAAATCTGGCGAATCGGTTGAAGCACACGCCTGGGTGCTTCATGAGGGAAAAATTGTGATCGGCCAAATGAATGAGCAGAAAGCATTTACGCCACTACTTGATGTCAATATCGAACGTCAACAATGAGTCGTGAACAACCTGTAAGTTGGTGCTCAACCATCCTGGATGATTGGCTTGGGGGTTTCTGTGAGTGCGCTCTGGTGTCGACATTTTTATCTAAGTTATTCGTGCAACTTGAACTGGAACGAATATTCGCCAGCTCCTACCCAGGCCTCAGTGCCCGGGCGGATCAGTTCCCACAGGAGTTTGACGAAAGCCCGTTAGTTGGGTGGGGGAAATGATCTCTTTGCAGGATAGATATCTGGCTGGAATTGTTACTGGCGAACAGACTTTAACGAAGGATCAATATCATTGCTGCCAGTACGAAGGATTGCTTCCTCTGGCGCAAAAAGTTGAGCCGGCGCTTAAGGATCAGTACCGGAAAGAGAATTCTCATATTGTTGCGGTGGAGCTGGCGCACCAGCTAGTTGTCATTGAGCTGATAGATCGACTGGGTGAGACCGGGATTGATTGTCTCGTCTTCAAAGGCACCGCGCTAGCCTATTCACACTACGAACAACCCTGGCATCGCAGCCGTGTTGATACCGATTTGTGGATTCGGGAGCGGGATGTTGATGCCACATTTTCCGCTCTGCGGGACGCGGGTTTCCAGCAGCAGGTGTCGATGCCAGGCCGGATTGCCTGTGGTGAATGCGCTTTTGAACGAACGGATCGCTTCGGCGCAGGGCACTCGATTGACTTACACTGGCGGTTTAATAACAACTGGATGCTGGCAGGTGCCGTTGGTTTTGAAGAACTCTGGAGTAACAGAGTTCCGCTGCGGGCGCTTGGCTTTCATGCCTGGACCTGCACTAATCCATTTGCGTTGTTAATTGCCTGTGTCCACCGTGGCGCGCATTTAGATGAGGTTGCCTATGAAATTGGTGACTTTTGCCGGCTCTCATCCGACGGTACTTTATGGCTCTACGACATTCACATGCTGTCTGAAGCACTCTCAGATTCCGAATGGGTGTCCTGGTCGATAATCGTCATTAATCGGGGGTTTGCTGAGTTTGCGATTTCGGGTCTGGAGCGCAGTTGCCTGTTATTTGGTACGAAAGTTCCGGAATGGGTACTGAATGATCTCCGGAAGGCACCTGATCAATTCTCGATAAATAGTCTTGAAAGTCGGGTGTCGGGTGAGTGGCAGAGCTTTTGTGCGCTCCATGGGTTCAGGAAGTTGGACTTCATTAAACAACAACTCTTTCCGGATGCCGCTTATATGCGTGCCAGGTATGAAGGTACGCCACTGTTATTGGCCTACCTGAAACGACTTTTTTCAGGGTTGCTTAAAAGGCTAGGTTGAAACCTGATGTTTAAGCTCTGGCGGCGGTCAAAGAGTCTGGAATGACTCTTCAACTGTCGCCAACTGCCCGGCTTCAACCTCTGTGATCAATGGCTTTGTCCTGCTATAGCATTGCAGAGGCTGAATCTTGCCAGGGTAGTTCCATCAGGAATTCGAGGTAGGCACCTCATTAAAAGGTATGCCTTTATCGACCCTAATATCCTGGGGTAAGCCCAGGACTCGCTCGGCAATGATGTTGGCCATGATTTCATCCGTACCACCTGCGATTCGTAAACCAGGTGAAGCCATGTAGGTTGCCTGGAACATGCCTGCCGCCTCCGACAGTTCCGGGTCCCAGATCGCGCCACCTGATTCCAGCAGGTCCAGTGCGAAAGAAGCCATGTCCTGCTGTTTTGGCGCACCGACCAGTTTGCCGATTGAGTTTTCAGGGCCAGGAATTTCGCCGCGAGACAGCGCGGTCATCGATCGATACCCGTTGAACTTAAGGCCGGACTCCTGCGCGTACCAGGTGGCAAGCTGTGCTCGGACATTCTTGTCCTCAATGGCGGGTGCATCGTCAATGTTCACCCTTGTTGCAAGATCAAAGACGGAATCGAAGTTGACACCACCGCCGCCGCCGCCGATGGAAGCGCGTTCGTTCATCAGGGTGGTTAGTGCCACCTGCCAGCCCTGGCCCACAGCGCCCAGGCGTTGGGAATCAGATACGCGAACGTCAGTGAAGTAAACCTCGTTGAAGTTCGCACCGCCGGAAATCTGTCTGATGGGCTTCACTTCGATACCTGCCGATTTCATATCGATGAAAAAATAAGTCAGCCCCTGGTGTTTTGGTGCGGTGGGGTCGGTTCGAAGTACCAGGACGCCATAATCCGAATAGTGTGCGCCGGAAGTCCAGATCTTCTGGCCATTGATGATCCAGTCGTCGCCATCTTTTTCTGCTCTTGTGCGAAGCGCTGCGAGGTCTGAACCACCTGCAGGTTCACTAAATAGCTGGCACCAGACGTCTTCACCACTGGCCAGTTTCGGTATGTAGTGTTTATTTTGTTCGTCTGTCGCCCAGGCCATCATGGTTGGGGCGCACATACCGTGACCAATACCAAAAATGCTGTCAGGCGTATCAAATTTCGATTCTTCCTGATTCCAGATTACCTGGTCTATGGCGCTTGCATCGCGTCCACCATGCTCCTTAGGCCAGCGAATACAGGCCCAACCCGCATCGTATTTTCGTTTCTGCCAGAGCTTCGCTCGGCCAATATAGTCCAGACCTTTCAGTTCGTCGGGTGTCGGGATGTTCGCTGATAGCCAGGTTCTGACTTCTTCTCTGAATGTCGCTTCTGCCGCTGTGTCGTTAAAATCCATGTCCTTCTCCTAAAATTTTATCCAGTAACCGTTCTCGGTTACTAAGCTGCGCGCTGCTTTTCGATGGCTGTAATAAGTTTGTCCTGCCAGGTTGCTTCGCTTCCAATATTTGTCGCGAGCAACTTGGAGCGCCGGTAGGGAAACTGGCAATCGAATTCCCAGGTGAACCCCATACCCCCGTGGGTCTGGACGTTCTCCTTGGAAGCGTAATAGTAGGCCTGAATGGCAGAAACCCTCGCCGTGGCGGCAGCAATGGGCAACTCATCGGCGTCAGTGCTGATTGCCCAGGCACCGTAGTAACAGTTAGATCGAGCGAGGGTGTTTTTAACGTAGATGTTGGCAAGCTTGTGCTTGATAGCCTGGTAGGTGGCAATCGGGCGACCGAATGCGAACCGGCCCAGGGCGTATTCTTTGGCCATGTTCAGTGCGGTGTCACAACCACCAACCTGTTCCCAGGCAAATAACACGGCGGCGCGATTGAGTATCGATTGAACATGTGACCAGCCCTCGCCCTCATTCCCCAGCAACTGTGCACCGGCAGCATTGAGGGTCAATTTTGCATGTGATCGGCTGGGGTCAATAGTGGTGATACTTTCCCGAGAAACCCCGCTCTGGTCGAGGTCCACTATGTACAGACTCGCGCCATCGCCCTTATCCGATGTTGCGACCACAATCGCGAAGTTTGCGACATCGCCATCTGCTACTGGAATCTTTACCCCGGTGATTGAGGCGCCGTCTGCTTTTGTTGTCAGTGATGCCGGACTGGCCTGTCCTGCAGATTCGCCAAGGGCGAAACAACCGATAGAGGTCCCGGCAGCCAGGCCAGGCAAATAAGCCTGTTTTTGTTCTTCTGAACCGGCGGCCAGGATTGCCTCCGTTGCCAGATAAACAGAAGAAGAAAACGGGATGGGCGCAAGGGCACGGCCGAGTTCTTCAGCGACTACCGATAACTCAAGATAAGAAAGACCAAGTCCTTCGTATTCCTCCGGAATGACAGTGGCAGTCCATCCCATCTCTGCAACCTTCTTCCAGAGATCAGCATCATATGGTTCATCTCCATCGAGGACCCTTCTGACGACTGCCATGGAACAGTTGCTGGCCAGAAAGCCCTGAGCCTGTTCCCGTAGCATGTTCTGTTCCTCTGAAAATTCAAAGTTCATGGTTTTCTCCTTTATTAAGCTGGAATTCGTACCGGTAGGTCGGTGATACCGTGTATAAAGTTGGATCGAAGGTATCGAGGTTCACCCGCGACCTCGATGTTGTCGAAACGTTTTAGAATTTCTTCCCATAGTACATTTAGCTGCATCTCTCCGAGGCGATTACCAACGCAGCGGTGTATGCCAAATCCGAATGACAGATGTTGCCTGGGGTTCATACGATCAATGATGAACTGGTTTGGTTTCTCGATAACGGATTCATCTCTATTACCGGAAATGTACCACATGACGACCTTGTCGCCCGCCGCAATCTGTTTGCCGCCTAGTTCTGTGGGTTGCATCGCGGTGCGACACATATGAGCCACTGGGCTTTGCCAGCGGATAATCTCTGGGACCATCTTTGGTATCAGCCCAGGGTTCGATTTCAGTTTTGAATATTCGTCCTGGTGTTGGTTCAGTGCCAGAACTCCACCGGAAATCGAGTTCCGAGTTGTGTCATTCCCGCCGACGATTAATAGAAGCATGTTGCCCAGGAACTCGTTGGGTAGCATATTTTTGGTCGATTCGCCATGAACCAGGGTCGAGATCAGATCTGTTCCGGGTTCGGAACTGTTCTGGCGGTCCTTCCACACGGCATCAAAATACTCAAAGCACTTCCACAATTCCTGGAAGCCTTCTTCGGGGGTTTCAAAAACATCAGGGTTGCCAAGGTTCTCAACAGTATCTGACCAGTGAATCAATTTGTGCCTGTCTTCCTGGGGAACTCCGAAAATGGTAGCCAGCATCTGACCGGTGAGTTCGACAGATACTTTCCGTACCCAGTTGAATTCTTCGTTTCTTGGTAGATTGTCCAGAATGTTGGCGGCCCGTTCCCGAATCAGTTCTTTTAGTTCCTGCAGCCGGGTGGGTGTAAACGAAGGCGCGACAACGGCCCGCTGCTTGTCGTGTTTTGGCGGATCCTGCATGATGAACATGGGCAGGTGAAACATCGAGTTTTCGTCTGGATTTTCAACGGGCCTGCCACCCATTCGAATTCCGCCGTTGTTAATGTCTGACGAAAATACATCCTGATGGGTGTCCACATGCATGATGTCCCGATACCGGGTGACGGACCAGTAAGGCCCGGACATGCTGTCGGCGCAATAGTGCACAGGGTCTTCAGCTCTCAGGCGCTCAAAGTATGGCCAGAATTTGTCATGCTCAAATAGTGAGGGATGTGCCGGGTCCAGTTGATCCAGTGAGAGGGCGTATGGGTCGACATTCACATCGATCGACCATTTTGCGCGGGCCTCTGCGTTGGTTAGGGGCCGTGTCTCTTCTGTATTCGGTGTGTCGTTTACTGACATTCGACGCGCTGTATTTCAATAAGGAACCCAATACTAGGGAATCTCCGTTTAAGTATCCATAGTTCCACAAGCATAGCCTGGCGTAATTTGACTGTGGAATCTCTAACAGGTAGCTTGCCTTCTCTGTTTTTAGTCAGGATATGACCCTTGAATTTCGATTTTTCCGATGATGACAAGATGGTTCAGGACCAGATAAACCGGTTTCTTCGCGATAATTGCGGCTTTGGGGAGTTTCGCTCGGTACTTGAAGGAGATGCTACCTATTCGGAAAGCGTATGGCGTGGTCTGTCCGAGATGGGTGTGCAGGGCACTGCGATTCCTTCAGCCTATGGGGGAGTTGAAGCCGGATACCTCAGCCTTTGCCTCGCGGCCAGGGAACTAGGAGCGCATCTGGCACCGGTCCCGTTTTCCTCTTCAATATACCTCGCGGCTGAGGCGATTCAAGTTGCTGGTTCAGAAGCCCAGAAAGAGAAATGGCTGCCGAAACTAGCCAGTGGCGAGATTATTGGCACGCTAGCAGTAACTGAAACTGTTCAGGAACCGACCCCGGAAGACATCACGACGACCTTTGTGAAAGGAAAATTGAATGGGACCAAGTTGGTTGTTCCTCATGGTTTGATGGCTGACGTGGCGGTGGTGCTGACCCGCACCAATGATGGCCTGTCTTTTGTGCTGGCGCCTTTATCGGATGTGGAGCGAAGGTCGATTGATACGGTAGACCCAACCATGGGTTCTGCTACGATCACGTTTAAGGATTCGCCAGCCGAATTATTGGGCCAGCCCCATGATGGGTGGTCATTTATGTCGGCGGTTTATAACCGGGCGGCGGTGATGTTTGCATTTGAGCAGCTTGGGGGCGCGGAACGTGCCCTGGACATGGCGGTTGGATATGCTAAAGAGCGGTTTGCGTTTGGCCGGCCAATAGGCTCCTTCCAGGCCCTGAAACATATGATGGCTGATATGTATGTTGCTCTGAAGCTGGCTGAATCGAACTGTTATTACGCTGCCTGGGCGCTGCAAAATGATGCCGAGGAGTTGGCGCTGGCAGCGGCAACTGCGAGAGTTTCAGCCACCCAGGCATTCCAGCTTTGTTCACGAGACAACATCCAGGTTCATGGCGGTATGGGGTTTACCTGGGAATATGATTGTCATCTTTATTACCGTAGATCCAATTATCTGACTCTGGTGCTCGGGGGGCTTTCTGCCTGGGAAGACAAATTGGTTTCAGCCCTGCCGAATGCGGCCTGAACAAGGCGTGAAAAATTAGGAGATAGATGATGGATTTTAGCGATACACCGGAAGAAGCAGCATTTAGGGTTGAAGTCAGGACCTGGCTCGATGAGAACGCGCCCGAGAAATTATTCGAACCCCTGTCAAGCAGCGGGTTTGGATCTATCCAGTTAGATGGTTTTGATCCCATGGCTGAGGCGAAGCAATGGCAGAAGACGAAAGCAGATGCAGGCTGGGCTTGCCTGCAGTGGCCGAAAGACTACGGAGGTCGGGGTGCAACCCCAATCGAGAGTGTGATCTGGAGCCAGGAAGAGGGCGTTTATGGTCAGCTTAGTCGTATGTTTATTATCGGTCAGGGAATGTGCGCGCCGACGATGATGACGTTTGCCAGTGAAGACCAGAAAAAGCGCTATCTGCCGAAGCTCGCAAGTGGTGAAGAAGTCTGGTGCCAGCTTTTTTCGGAGCCAGCCGGCGGTTCAGATTTGGCTGGACTTCGTACCCGGGCCGAAAAGGATGGCGATGACTGGGTCATCAATGGCCAAAAGATCTGGACATCCGGTGCGCAGCATAGTGACTTTGGTATCCTGATTACGAGAACGGATCCAGAGGTGCCGAAACATCGGGGGTTGACGATGTTTTTTCTGGACATGAAGTCTGCCGGGGTAGACATCCGGCCGATTAAACAGGCGAATGGCGACAGCGGTTTTAATGAGGTTTACTTCGACAATGTACGTATTTCAGACGCCCAGCGACTTGGAGAGGTCGGAGAGGGCTGGAAAGTCTCCCTGACCACGCTGATGAACGAACGCCTGGCGATTGGTGGCAGCATTACGACGGGCTTTCCGGAGATAAAAGAGTTGGTTGATCAGCTCAGGGTTGCATCGGGTACCGCGATTAATGACCCCGCGGTGCGCTCAAAGCTTGCTGATTGGTATGCGAAGAGCGCTGGTCTTAAAAATACCGCAGCACGTGCGATCTCCGCACTATCCAAGGGAGAAACGCCAGGGCCTGAAAATAGTATCGGCAAACTCGTTGCCGGTGGCATGATGCAGGATATTGCCAAGTTTTCGCTCGATCTGCAGGGATTGTCAGGTGCGATTGTCGATCCCGAGATTGCCGCTGGGTCTGGTCGCCTGCAGGCGATGTTAATGCGTTCGCCTGCTGTGCGGATTGAAGGAGGTACTGATCAAATTCTTCGTAATATCATTTCTGAGAGAGTGCTTGGGTTACCTGAGGACATGCGAGCCGACAAGGGCGTGGTATTCAATAAAATTCCCAGCGGAAATTAGTTTTATCAGTAATCAAAAGTCGGTGAATTTACCCGATAAGGAAGGTCGCTAGCGTGTTAAAGTGAAGCGTTTTTAGCGAATCCTAATTGATCCAATGATGCCGAGGCAGTTAGTCGTCATACTAGGCATGCACCGTTCAGGTACCAGCCTTATTACCAAGAGCATCGAGTTGCTGGGATACTCGCTGGGCGACAATCTGATGCCTGCGGGCATAGATAACCCAAAGGGGTTCTGGGAAGATCTAGATGTCGTGCAGTTTAATGACAAGCTTCTTGCCATTAATCAGACGAGTTGGGACTCCCTCTTGGATAGTGGCTCGAAGGCCTACTCGAAAGAGATGCAGCAGGAAGCATTAACGCTGCTTGAGTCCAAGTTCGCGAACTCCGACAGGGTCGTCATTAAGGATCCCAGGATGTCGCTTTTACTCGACTTCTGGTCGAGGTGCTTTGTCGAAGCTGACATCTCTGTCCATTACCTGGCGGTTTATCGGCAGCCCCTTGATATTGCTGCGTCACTCCATGCCAGAAATGGTATGGAGATAGAACACGGTCTTTTGCTGACCTATATTTACAACAGGGCCTTGATGACCTTCCTGGGCGATAGGGTTTTTATCGTCGGTTATCGTCGGTTTCTTGAGAATCCGCTGAGCGAATTGTCCAGGGTCGCAGATAGGACCGGGGGAGTGCTCGATAATGAAGCGGCTGGTTCCTTCATTAAAGACTTTGTTGATCCTGACCTCAGTCATCATGGCTTCACGGAGGAAGATCTGGTGAACCATGCGCTGGCCTTCCCCGAGTTGGTCGACCTGTCAGCGATGATGTCCAGAATGGCAGAGGGAAGCGTGGAAATGTTCGACGCCCACCGGGCACAGTACCCCGACCTTCGAAGTTCTATCGCCTTGAATCTCTATGAGTTTCAGCTCAGGGCAGACTTCAATACTAAAGCGGTATTGCACGCGAATATTCAAGAATATGATCAGGAAAACAAGTTTCTGCAGGGAGCCCGAAAGCAACTTGAAGCCGAGCTTAAAGATGTTGATGGCCGGCTGCGCGAACGCGAGGATCATGTAGACCTGCTGGTCGCGGATGTCAGTCAATTGGTTGCAGAAGTCTCGCGTAGCAATGAACTCGAGAGAGAACGCGAAAAGGAACGCGAAGAAGAGCGCGAGAGAGAACGCGAGAGAGAGCGCGACAGAGAACGCGAGAGAGAACGCGAAAAAGGACGCGAAAAAGAACGCAAGAGAGAACGCAAGAGAGAACGCGAGAAAGAACGCGAGAAAGAACGCGAGAGAGATCGCGAGAGAGAACTCGAAAAAGAACGCGAGAGAGATCGCGAGAGAGAACTCGAAAAAGAACGCGAGAAAGAACGCGAGAAAGAACGCGAAATAGAACGAAAGTCGCAGGAAGACCTCAAGCAACAGATTGTCGGTTATCAGCAACACCTTGAGGATTTCAGCAGGATTCATCAGGATGTTCTTGGCTCCGTGTCGTTCAGGCTTGGACGAGTATTGACCTATCCGGTCAGAAAACCGCTAACCGCTTGGCTTCTACCGAGGCTGAAGGGAAACAGCGGGGCCTTGGCCGTCGTGAAGTTCCTACGTACCTGTGTCGCAAAGCCTGTCCTTGCGGTAAAGATGGTGTCACCCAGACGAATAAAAAATTTCTTTCTGCTACTGACCGAGCAGCGGGCGCTGGCAGAACAGGTCGTGGGTAACTATCAGTTTGAAATGGAAAAAGAGGTGCTGGTGCCTGATGAGAGTGTCCATGGTCACTCTGACCAGGAACTGAGCGAAATCAACCTGTCATTCCCCCTTTCTGAGAACCCGCTCGTTTCGGTGCTCATTCCCGTCTACAACCAGATCGATTACACGCTTAAATGCCTGGCTTCGATCAACCAGCATGCGCCGGGTGTGGCCATTGAAATTATTGTGGCCGATGACTGTTCGACCGATGCCACCCCAGGTGTTCTCGCCCGGATCGATGGTATTACAGTGGTCTCTCATCAGGAAAACCTCGGGTTTCTCAGATCGTGCAATCGGGCGGTTGATTCCTGCCGTGGTGAGTTTATTTTCCTGTTGAACAATGACACCACTGTTCACAGTGGCTGGCTGGATCAGTTGGTCGACACGTTTAGCGCGTATCCTGATGCTGGGCTGGTGGGGTCAAAGCTCGTCTACCCTGATGGTACTTTACAGGAGGCGGGCGGTATCGTCTGGAAGGATGCATCGGGTTGGAATTACGGGAGGAATGGAGATCCTGCGGCGCCGGAGTTCAACTACTTCAAGGAAGTTGATTACGTGTCCGGTGCAGCAATCATGTTCCCACGACAGCTATTTCTGGCGTTGGGAAAATTTGACGAGAACCTTGCGCCCGCTTACTACGAAGATACCGATTTTGCGTTTGCTGTTCGTGCGAGTGGCAAAAAGGTCTACTTTCAGCCAGCTTCGGTCATTACCCATTACGAGGGAAAATCTCATGGGACCGATGAGAGTTCGGGTATCAAACTAAACCAGGTGATCAACCAGGGTAAGTTCAGGGAGAAATGGGCCGGGGTTCTTGATGAGCAACACTTCGATAATGCAGAGCAACTCTTACAGGCGAGAGAGCGAAGCTTTGGTAAAATCACGGTTCTCGTTATTGATCACTATGTGCCACATTTCGATAAAGACGCCGGTTCACGATCTACCTTCCAGTATCTGCAACTATTGGTCCAATCCGGTTTCAATGTGAAGTTTCTTGGGGATAATTTCTTCAAGCACGAGCCTTACACATCCGTGCTTCAGGACATGGGTGTAGAAGTATTACACGGCACTTACTATGAGAAAAACTGGGAGAAGTGGTTGCGTAGTCATGCTGGCTATGTAGACGTCGTGTACATGATGCGGCCACATATCGCTGGACGATATGTAGATGTCGTGAATACCCTTAAGCCGCGCCCGCGGACGATCTATTTTGGGCATGACCTGCATTACCTTCGTTTGCAAAGACAATTTGAACTTCATCCGGATAAAGACCTTGCGGCAGATAAAGTTCACTGGGAGCGAAAAGAATACGAGCTGTTTGAAAAGTTTGACCAGATCTACTACCCGAGTCAGGTTGAGGTGGACGAGATTCTTGCAAGGAATCCCGATTTGCCGGTTAAAGCGATTCCTTTGTACGCTTTCGATCAGGTCGAGCATGAGCCACCTGAATTCAGTTCACGTGAGGGGCTGATTTTTGTTGGTGGTTTTAACCACCCACCCAACAGCGATGGGCTTGTCTGGTTTGTAAATGAAGTATTTCCGACAGTGTTGGAATCTCTGCCGGATCTTCAGTTGTATATCGTGGGTTCCAATATGCCAGACAATATCAGGCTTCTTGAATCGCGCAACATCAACGTCGAAGGATTTCTTTCTGACGAAGCACTGGATGAGTTGTATCGTCGTATTCGAATGAGTGTCGTTCCGCTACGGTTCGGGGCAGGCATAAAAGGCAAGGTTCTGGACGCAATGCAGAGGGGGATACCGGTCGCAACAACATCCATTGGTGCAGAGGGTATACCCAACGCCACGTCAAACCTGCTGGTTGAAGATGTTTCTGCCGACTTCGCGAACAATATTGTTGAGTTGTATGGTGATCTGGACATGCTGGAACGACATTCGATCGACGGATTGAATACGATAGCAAAGCATTTCAGCACGGAGGCCGTGCTGAAGGTCATAGCGGAAGATTTTCGGAGGCCGAAAGAGGAGCACAACTAATGTCAGTCGCATTGTCCCTTGAGCAGGTTGGTGTGTTTTACCGACGACGGGTCTCGCTGTTGAACCGGGAAAAATTCTGGGCGATCAGAGATATCAGCTTCGAAGTTAATACGGGAGAGACACTGGGTGTTATAGGGCGAAATGGTTCTGGTAAAAGCACTCTGCTCAGGGTTCTGGCCGACCTTCTGGTACCTGATGAAGGCAAGGTGACGAGAAACATTAAAACGGCGTCGCTGTTGACGCTTAATCTTGGTTTTCTGCCTCACCTGTCGGGAAGAGATAATGCAATTGTCAGTGGCATGCTGCTCGGCTTAAGCCGAGCAGAGGCGATAGGGAAACTTCACCAGATGATTGAATTCTCGGAATTGGGAGGCGCGATAGATGACCCAATTCGAACCTATTCGGCGGGAATGAGGGCCAGGCTGAGCTTTGGTGTCGCACTTTCTTCAGACCCGGATGTTATTCTGGTCGATGAGGCGTTGGGGGTTGGTGACAGGGAGTTTCGTCAGAAGTCGACGGAAGAGATGAAACAAAAAATGAAGTCGGACAAGACCGTCGTTCTCGTGTCGCACAGCGAAGTGCTGGTCAGGGAACTATGTAATCGTCTGGTGTGGTTAGACAATGGCACCGTCGTCGCAAGTGGTGATGTAGACGCCGTGCTGAACGAATATAATCGCTCACAGCGGATGGTTCACTCCTAGAGCAGTAGTGAATCGTTATCGAATCATGGATTTATTCAACAGTTTCCAGATGTCTCGATTTGAAACCTTTCTGGATACGCTATTTCTTGCCCGGGCAGCCGATGGTAGTTTTTTAAGGGCATCCAACTTGGCTTTTCCAATCGCTCCCCCACGGCCTTTTGCAGCAAGCACTACCAGCGTGACCACGTTGGCCAGTAAATGAAAAGGTAGTGTGGCCATCAGAAGTAAAAATGGCATGTTCTTGAAGTAACAATAAACGAGATTCCGGTGGCCGAAATAGACCGAGAAGTTACTGCCTTCACCTGTAATGGCGGACCCGACGTGACGGACGATGGCGTTCCTCACGAAAAGGCAGGGATAGCCGGCGAGTTGGAGCCGGAACCCCAGGTCAATATCTTCAATGTACATAAAATACGTTTCGTCAAAGCCCCCGAGACGATTAAACAAACTTGTTCGATACAGGGCTGCGCCGGCACACGCACTGAAAATCGGCTCCGTTTGCACGTTGTTGTCGAGCCTACGTTGATGGAACCGTCGCCAGGGGATCCCGGTAAAATGGAGTTCGTCGCCTGCCCCATCGATGATAGATGGATCATCATCTCTCAGCATTAGCGAGGCAAAGGAACCATACTCAGGATGATCCCCTGCAGATTTGACGATATTCTTCAGCCAATCGGGTTCAGGGAATGCGTCAGGGTTCAGGCAGACAATAAATTCGGTGGTGTCGATCTTACTTACTGCGAGATTGATTGCCGCGCCGTAGCCTAGATTTTTCTCGCTTCTAATGACAGTTGCGGCAGAAATAGCATTAAGCACGCTGTGTGATTCCGCTTCAGTTGAAGCGTTGTCCACGATGACTATTTCCTCGGCACAAAGAGTTTGTTCAGATAAAGATTTCAGGCAGCGGCTAAGCAGCGCGGCGCTGTTGTAATTAACAATAATGACCGCAACAGACATCAGGTTATTTTCTCCGCTGAACCGTTGTCGTGGCTTGAAAAGACACTAAAGTATTCCTGGAAAAATCTATCAGCGTTGACCGATTCGGCAACTTTTATCTTGCCGGCGGCCCTGGTTCGAAAGTGAGTCACACCCAGAAGCTCAGCTTCCTCCAGTTCAACCTGTGCCTGTCCGCGTTTGTACTGGCAGATATCGGGATGAAATACTCCAACTGCGGCCAGGGGATCATGGAAATGGAGTAGCTTACGTTCCTGGAACCAGACATTGGACCAGTCCAAGACGATGTCCAGTAGTTTGTCCCCCCTGAATTTATGGGTGACCTGGTCAGGTGTCATGCTGACCTGCCAGGTGACATCCAGACCATAAGCACGTAGAGGAGCGCCCGAAGAAAAAACGATCGCCGTTGCATGGGGGTCGACGATTGCGTTCCACTCTGTCGGACCCCAGGGTGTAGGATAGTCAGAGAATTTGCCCCCCATGACGACGAGTTCCTTGAGCAGGTGAGGGATCTCCGGGTCTATTTTAAAAAGCGTAGCGATATTGGTGAAAGGCCCCACCGCGAGTAATGTCACTTCTCCAGGGTTCTGACGGATAGTGGTTCGCATAAACTCTATTGCCTGCCCCTTTGGGAAGCTGTCCTGTTTTCCCGACAATCGACTCGCCTGGGGAGCAGAGTGTTGTCTTTGAGCAATAATCAGCGGATTTTCTATTCCAGGGTAGATAGGGATATTTTTTCCTGCGGCTTCGCACAGGGCTTTCACCAGCCTTGCGCGGTTAACTGCATCGCCGGTGACAGTGGTTACGCCAAGTAAATTACAGCTGGGTTTCTTTAGTAGATAGGATAGGGCGACGGCGTCATCGATATCACTGCCGATATCGGTGTCCAGTAGTACTTTCAGCGGTATTGTTGTGGGTACAGCTCTAGGCATTGAACCGATCGCAAAGGGGGTCACTGCAGCTGCTGCTAAAAATCCGCGTCTAGTTAACATGATCCCTTAGGAACTCGAAAGCGTTTGGTTTGTGTTGTTCGAGCTCAGATGATGTTAGACCGGTTAGCTCGTAGGGCAGTACCAGCCAGTTGTCGGTTTTATGCTGAAAATAATCCGGACTTCGCTCGGTTCGACGTGATGCGGGTTTGTACCACAGAGCCGCGACCTTGAGAGCCTTCGGCATGTTTCGCTTTAGGCGCGATTCCAGCCTGGCAATAACGGCATGAACATTCATACCGGTGCTGAAGACGTCATCGACGATTAACAGGCTATCGTTCGTGTTGAGGTTTTCAAGCAGGTACTGGGTACCATGAACACGAACCTGTCGGTCCGGGTTGTTGACGGCCTCGTTATAGGCGCTCAAGCCCTCATAGGAGGTTCTTATGGAAATATGATTGGTGATGATGCCCAGTGTTTGCAAACACTCCTGGGCGTAAATTCCAACGGTACTGCCCCCTCGCCATAATCCGACAATGAACGTGGGCCTGAAGCCCGAGTTAAAAATACGGACACCCAGCCGAAAGCTATCTTCCATAACGTCCTGTTCAGTCAGAAACTGCTTGTTTCTCACAACCAACTCACTTTACGCTGTTGCTCTACAGGAACGGAGAATACCAGCTCAGTGACGGAAAAACTTTATCTCGATGCACAGGCCTTGTTAGAAGACAGTTGGCAGCTGGGGGCGATGGTTGCTGATTCCGGATTTCAGCCGACCTTTATTGTCGCTATTTGGAGAGGCGGCGCGCCCATAGGTGTTGCTGTTCAGGAAATGCTTAAGGCTCGTGGAATTGATGCTGACCACATCGCTATCCGAACAGCCTCTTATCAGGGAATCGATGGTCGTGATGACGAGGTTCAGGTGTTCTCAATGAATTACCTGGTCAAGAACATCAGTCATGATGACAGCGTTTTGATTGTCGATGATGTGTTTGATACCGGTCGCAGTATAGAGGCGGTTATTGATCGCCTGCGGGAAAAGGCGAGGCTCAATATGCCGGAAGATATCAGGATCGCTGTACCCTACTACAAGCCAGCCCGGAATCTTTCTGGCCGTGTGCCTGATTATTTCCTGCATGAGACTGAAAAGTGGTTGAAGTTTCCTCATTCCCTTGAAGGTTTGGGTGTTGACGAGATCAAGATGCATCGATCGACGCTGGCGGCAATTCTGGCGGAGGCTGATAAAACGTTTCTTTAGACCCTGTTGGTACAGACATCTGAGAGCTGTTAGTGCAGCCGACAGCTACTGATCTTAATGAGCAGGTAGTCCTTCAGAAAATGGCTGAAAGTCCTGCTCGTGGGTATGCTATGTCGACCATACCAAGTATCACCCCCAGGCAAGAATTTCTTGCTCTGAGTCATTTCGTTAGTGACAGACACTAAAAATAATCCGGCTTCCACTAGTGCACATTTCGACAATAGTCTGTTTCAAGTGAAGCTCTGGATTGGTGGCTTTCATTGAGTTGATGATCAATGTGATGTTTCTTGACGCACTTTTATCGACCTGAAGCTCGGAACCGCTTAAAATAAGGTGTTAACCTGCAGGATCGTGAAACGCGGCTGTGTAGTGGTCGCTGGAAGAAGGCGACACGTTGCGAACCAAGCAGTCAAATTGCTTTAGGGGGAAGAATGGAAAATAACATTGGGTTGATATTAAGCAAAAGGGCTCAGCTAAGCGGGTCGACCGAAGCTTATGTCGATAGTAAATCCGGCTTCCGACTAACATTTAAAGAATTGGACTCTCGCTGTAATCAAGTTGCCAACATGCTGGTGTCGAAAGGCGTAGTGAAAGGAGACCGCGTTGCCATCATGATGATGAACAGTGTTGAGTTCTTTGAAGCCTACTTCGCTATTGCCAAAATTGGTGGCGTCGTGGTTCCGCTTAACTGGCGGTTGGTCGCTGATGAGCTGGAATTCATTATCAAGGACAGCGGTTCGACGGTATTGTTGTTTGGTGACGAGTTTGTTGACCTGGCTGCAGACCTCCATGGTCGAGGTGACAAAACGGATATTAAATGCTGGCTTCATTCCGATGGTGTTGACGGTGGTACATCTGGTTTTTCAGATAATTACGAGTCGCTGCGGCTGGCCGCATCCACTGTGGAGCCAGAAATTACAGCGGCAGATGATGACTTGCTCTACATTATGTATACCTCCGGAACCACTGGGTTACCCAAGGGCGTTGTCCATACTCATTCAACAACTATTTGGGCGCTTATTACTTTTATGGCGACAGCGGATGTGCATGAGGGGGACAGATACCTCGCAGCGTTACCCATGTTTCATGTCGGTTCTCTGACGCCCATCACATTGAATGTTTACAATGGCACGACGAGTGTCGTGATGCGCGAATTTGACCCCGTCCGTGCGTGGGAATTGTTTGAGGAGGAGGGTATCACTACTGCTCTGCTTGTCCCGGCAATGTTGAACTTTATGATTCAAGTAGAGGGTCGGGAGAAATACGACTATTCTTCAGTGCGTTGGATTCAAAGTGGCGCATCACCACTACCCGTGAGTCTTATCCAGCAATACGCCGATTTAGAAATAGACATCCACCAAATCTATGGTCTCACCGAAACCTGCGGGCCTGCGTGTCTTATCACAGGGGAAGATGCGATCGCAAAAATTGGCTCAACCGGCCGGGGCTTTTTCCATACGGATATCAGAATTGTGACCGAGGATGGTTCCGATGCAGCGCATCATGAGCAGGGTGAGGTCTGGGTTCGTGGCAGACATATCATGACGGAGTACTGGAATCGCCCGGAAGCTACAGCGGAAACCATTACTCAGGATGGCTGGCTTCGAACCGGCGACGTGGCAACAGTCGACGAAGATGGATATGTTTATATTCAGGACAGAATCAAGGACATGATTATCTCCGGTGGCGAGAATGTTTATCCGGCGGAAATAGAGAATGTCATCCTTACCCATCCGGATGTGGCCGAAGTGGCTGTGATCGGGCAACCGAGTGAGAAATGGGGTGAGTCACCCTATGCTATAATCGTCAGGAAAGGTGAATCACTCACAGACACCGACGTGGTTGACCACTGTAACGGTAAGCTTGCACGATTCAAACTCCCTGTTGGCGCTGCCTTTATCGATGTTATTCCAAGAAATGCGAATGGCAAGGTTTTGAAAAGGATACTCCGTGACCAGTTTCCTGGCCCGGCACCTCGGTGACAGACCCGGCGAATGAATAAGATATTATTCGTTGGCCTGATCTTTTTGTGCGCGCCAGTATTTTCTGACTCGCACCTCAGTAACATTTCGCACCTCAGTCATATGGTGGTTGAAATAGGCCCGGAAGAAACGCTTGTTCTAGAGAGGGTTGAGGACGCGGGCATTAGCATCGACGGCTATCTGGATGAAGATGCCTGGGGTCACCTGACCGCCTATGATGAGTTTGTTGTCATCTCCCCGGATACCCTTGCTGACAGCGCTCATGCAACCCGGGTTCGCATTTTCTACGACAACACTGGCCTCTATTTCGGTATCGACATGGAACAACCTGCCGAAACAATCATTTCCCGATTGTCCGGCAGGGATAAACGGGGCCTGAATCGAGATTCTATCAACGTAACGCTGGATACCTCGGGTGAAGGGCGCTACGGCTATTGGTTTGGCCTGAATTTGGGTGATTCCCTGGAGGACGGCACGCTTTTGCCTGAGAAGAATTTCTCCAGCGAATGGGATGGTGCATGGCGAGGTGCTAGTCAGAAAACCAGTCATGGCTGGTCAGGTGAGATTCACATTCCCTGGGGATCGGTGGCAATGCCGAGTGTGGACGAGCATCGTCGTCTTGGGCTCTACATGTCCCGAAAAGTTGCCTATGTCGATGAGCGCTATGGCTGGCCGGCATTGCCTCCAACCAAACCCAAATTCATCTCCGAACTACAAAGCTTGAGGGTCTCTGGTGTTAACCCTAAGCAACAGTTCAGTATCTACCCTTTTACGGCTGTGACCCAGGACAGGGTTGATGATCAGGTTCGATACAAAACCGGAGCAGACTTTTTCTGGCGGCCTTCTTCAAACTTTCAGTTAACTGCGACGGTCAATCCTGATTTCGGCGCCGTCGAATCTGATGAAGTGGTCGTCAATCTGTCCGCGACGGAAACTTTTTTTCCCGAGAAACGATTATTTTTTCTTGAAGGGCAGGGGATTTTTGTCACATCCCCCCGGGCAGATACTCGGGGAGAGGGGGTAGGAACTGGCGGTGCCCCGACCACGATGATTAATACCCGACGTATTGGCGGGCGACCGTTGGCACCGGTGACGGGTTCCGATGTCACGATTCACGAGCGTGAGTTGCGCCAACCAGTAGATTTAATCGGTGCAGTAAAAGTGACCGGTCAGTCGGGGCCCTTGCGTTATGGTCTGCTCGCTGCATTTGAAGATGATTATAATTTTGACGCTGAGCGATCCGGAGATCCTTTTCACCTGTCGGCTGAGACAAGTGATTATGGTATCGCGAGGGTGTTGCTAGAAGATGAACCAGGAGGAAGTTACAAAGCCATAGGCGTCATGACGACGGCTACCTTAAATGATCGAAGAGATGCAAAAACTCACGGCCTCGATGCCCATTACCTGTCAGAGGATGGTAAATGGAAGCTCGATAGCCAGATGTTTATGTCAGACATCGATGGTATAGATACCGGGTTCGGTGGATTTGTTGATCTTGAGTACACCTTTCGGCAGGGTGTTTCTCAACGGGTCGGCATTGAATATCTGGATGATCATGTTGATCTTAACGACCTGGGGTTTCTTTCCAGAAAAGACAATTTCAGAATTCGTACTGCCCATGTACGCCAGAACTCAAATGTTATCTGGGCTCGTAACAATGAGTTCGATATTCGCGGCTTTGTGCAGCGTAACCGTGATGGCTTGTTCACCGGTGGAGCGGTGTTTGTTTCGAACCGTATGACGTTCGAAAACCTGTCTAAATTGACGTTTCGGGCCAGTTTTAATCCCGAGTATTATGATGACCTGAACAGTTTTGGTAATGGCGCTTATCGATTGGCCAGGCGCCACTTTGGCGGTTTTATCTGGGAATCAGACTCGTCCCAGCCCTTCAGTTATGCTATCGGTGGCGGTTATAGTCAAGAAGACCTTGGTGGCGGGACAGACTTCGTCAAACTTATCGGCAATTGGCGACCCAGCGACCGGTTCGCACTATCAGTGAAATTAGGATATCGAAATCGCGACGGCTGGCTGCTCTATCAGGAAGATCGCAACTTCACCACTTTTCAGGCGGAAGAATGGTCTCCAAGGATCAGTGCAGACTACTTCCTGTCTGCCAAACAGCAGTTCCGGTTTTCGGTTCAATGGGTCGGGGTAAAGGCGAAGGAAGACCAGTTCTATCTAGTACCGGAAAATCCGGGTGATCTGATTCGAACCGCCAAACCAGAAGGCCCCACAGACAGTTTCAGTTTGTCTCAGATGACGCTTCAGTTGCGGTACCGGTGGGAGATAGCGCCGCTATCAGATTTGTTTCTGGTTTATACCCGGTTAGTCGATGAGGGCTCAGCACTAAAGAGCTTCTCAGATACCTTCTCTGATGGGTATGATGACCCGATGGGTGATTTCCTGGTGCTGAAGGTCCGATATCGGTTTGGATCGTAGAGGAGTGAGGCTTGGCAAGATACGATTACTATTGTGATGCGAATGGGCAGACCGTTGAGGCTGTTCATAGCATCTCTGCGCTTGTTAAGAGCTGGGGTGATTTGTGTCAATTAACCGGCAGAGATATAGGTGAGACAGATGAGGACTCGCCCGTTAGGAAGATCATTACCACGGCGCCGATGGCTAATACACCGGCGGGGAACAGTGAATTGAAAAACCTGGGGTTCACCAAGCTCGAGAAACGCTACGATGGTACTTACGAGAACGTTACTCGCACCGGTACTGAGAAAAGGTTTCTCGATCCCAAAGATCCAAGTTCAATGCCGCATCTGCAAAAAAAAATCAGCGATTAAGCGACTAGAGATGAAGCACTAACTGTCGTTGTTCGAGCGTTCAGCCAGCTCTTTCTCCACTAGATAATCCATCACGTCCAGCATTCTTTTAGGACCGACACTGCCCGAAGTACGTACCAGGTACTTGCCCTGAATCACGATGGAAGGGACCATGGCAACCTTTAATCGGCGAGCCATGTTGTCTGCCTTGGAGAGTTCTGATGCAACCCCGACCGAATTGAAGGCGTTGATATAAGTCTGCTTGTCTCCGCCCAGTTGTTCATAAAATGCTGACAGGCTTTCCTCATCGGAGAATGCTCTTCCGCCACTGTGTATGGCCCTGAAAAAAGGTGTGTGGTATTTGTCCTGTTCTCCTAATTCCTGGTAGGTCAGGAAATTTTGGCCTAGCAGGCGCCAGTATTCGCTGGATATCGCGGGGGTCTGTATAAATTTAATGGAACCGCTCTTTTCCTGGACCCAGTCCGCCAGAATAGGGTCGAAGTTGTAGCAATGGACGCAGGCGTAGCCGAAAAACTCCATCACCTCGATCTGGTCGGATCGAATTCTTCGTGGATTCTCGATCAAGAGGTAGTGTTCACCCTCGATGAATTCACCTTGTGGCGCGTCGTCTATGGTCATCCAGAACAGATATGCTGCTGCGGCCAGAACGACCCCCGAGAGTGAGGCAGCGGCTATTTTCTGTTGTACCAGCACTCGTGATTGTTTCCTTGCCATACATCAGGCCTTTTTTGATAAAAGAAAGTATTATAAGGAGCGACGATCTCAAGCAGAAGCGAATTGATGAACGATCTTATTGCAGAATCCCTGGAATTGCTCAGTGAATCTGAAGTGGATATCTACGGCAGGGTTTACGAGCATTTCTTTAGCGTGAACCCGGGCGCACAAGAGCTGATGACCCACATGGATGAATTGACGCTCGGACGGATGCTGGAAGAAGTGACTCGCCTGTTAATGGTAGACGACCTTGGAGCAGAGTCTGCGTACGTGGCGTTTGAGTACAATAATCACAAGACCGCCTATAGCGTACAGAGCAGTATGTATCGCCAACTGTTCGATGCTTTTGCCGTTGCCGTAAAGGAAATTTTGGGTGGTGCGTGGCGCCCGGAGTTTGATGAAGCCTGGGTGAGTCGAGCAAAGGAACTTGAGCAGGCTTTTGATTTGGGATGACGTTACCCGGGGACGGCAAATAGATCACGACCGTCCCAGTCGATCGACATGGCTCTCACCATTTCGTAGAAACCCAGTAATGTCGGGCTGGACTCGTAGATTTCAATCATGTGACCCAATGTTGCTGTTGCGTCGATAAATCCAAACTCAACACCCCCGGTTTTTGTCTTGCATCTTGTGGCAAGCGCCAGCCCTGAGTCGGCAAATTGTCTGACTGCAGAGTCAAAGTCGTCAACGAAAATCGCCGTGTGGTGCAGGCCTTCCTGATCCCTGGTGTACATGTCTCTGAACGGCGTATTCGGACTTTCGTCTTCCTGACGTACCAGTTCAACCATGACCTTTCCCCACTGGCCATAGGCGGATGTATGTACAAAGTCGGTCGCGACGCCGCGATGTTCTGCTGATTCAAGAAGGATGTTTTCACTGAGAATAAAAGGTCCCGCACCAAACTGCCCGTGCATGCGTGCTGCGGCCTCGCGTACATCCTTTACGTGGTAAGCGATCTGGACTATGTCCAAATGGGGAGTAATTGATGAGCTCACATATGTCCTTATAGAAGGTTTTTATCTTCGGCTATGAAATCAGATTTCGGTTAACTTGTCTAAGTAACCTGACGGGTTCAGGCGTTTGTTGCCAGCTATGCCTGAATAGCATAATTGTGCTCCGCAAAGGGCCTGCACAGGAACTAGCGGCATTCTTAAAAAGATGCGGCAGATAGGATTCAAACCTGGCTAAAGTCTTGTTGTAATGGAAAATGTAGTCAGCTACATTAAGGATAACGCGTGCAGTTGAGCCGGACGGGAATTGCTAGTAGATGTTCCCACCGATAGTCTCCTGAACATGAAGTTAGCAAAAAGGAAATAGTATATGTCTACCGTAATGATAGCTGGTGCCTCGCGTGGTATCGGATTGGAATTGGCGAAACAATACGCGGCGGAAGGAAACACCGTTATTGCGTGCGCTCGGGATCGTGGCGCTGCAGAGCAATTGGAAGCGCTTTCGAGCAGCTCCGATAACATTTCAATTGAGCAAATGGATATTTCTGATCCGGCCTCAATTGAAGCGGCCGCTGAGACAATTGGCGCCGGAGCGATTGACACCGTGATAGTCGTTGCGGGCGCACGTGGCGGCAGTCGTCAATCTCTTGATGATCTGGATATTGAAGAATGGCACAGTTCGCTCAATACCAACACGATTGGTCCTGCTCTAGTGGCCCGTGCATTCAAGCGTAATCTGCTTGCCTCGGGGAAGGGCAATTTCATGATTCTCTCCAGCCAGTTGGCTGCGTCTACCTGGCCAATGGGGGGGATGTACATCTATTCCACTACCAAAGCAGGGGTCTGCAAAGTTGTCCAGATACTGGCTCTCGATTGGGCGCAAGATCCCATCATAGTATCTGTTATGCATCCTGGTTGGGTTCAGACTGATATGGGCGGCCCGCACGCCGAGATTACCGTCGAAGAAAGTGCCTCGGGTATTCGAAACGTTGTTGCTGGTTTGACCAAAGAAGACTCGGGTAACTTTTATAAATGGAATGGCGATATCCACCCCTGGTAATCCTTGATCTGTAGTTAAAGTTAAAGAAGGCAGTGGCGTTTTCGTGCGCCAGCGTTGGAGTCAAATTCGATTATATTGGTTGAGGGACATCGTTCGTATACTAAGTCCATGAATCTCAGCCAAGGGAAGAATAAATCTGTGGAAATGAGCTAAGAAGCCGTATTCTTTTTCGTAAACTACGGCCATCGCACAATATCTTGCTCTGATAGACTACTCACGTTACTAACCGTAATCGGCGGCTCCATGTCTGCACATTTTGCTACTTTTATTTTGCGTTTTCGTTGGGCAGTTATTTTGGCGACCCTGGCCGTTGCCGGTATCAGTTCCTGGGGACTGCAGTTTATTTCTATTTCCACTGAGCCGCGGGATAATTTTGGTGCGGACAACCCTCAGCTAGTGGCGTTTGAAAACCTCGAGTCTAATTTTTCGCGAGTAGAAAACATATTTTTTGCCATCGCACCTGATGATGGCAAAGTCTTCACCCCTCGCGTACTGAATATCATTGAGTCACTGACCGAAGAAGCATGGCGCACTGCTTACGTCAACCGGGTCGATTCCTTGACTAACTATCAACACACCTATGCTCAAGAAGATGACCTTATCGTTGAGAATCTGGTGGAATTTCCGGACCAGCTCTCGTTAGCGCAGTTAGAGGAAAAGCGCGTCATTGCCATCTCTGAGCCTTTGGTTGTGAATCGTTTGATCTCAGCCGATGGACATGTGGCAGGTATGAACCTGGATTTTGGTTTTGGCAACGCCGACGGTGATCACCAAGAACAAGCAAGTGAGTGGGCTTTGAAGAAAAAAGCTGACATCATGGCTGCTCACCCGGACATCAAGGTTTACGTCACCGGATCGGTGATGATATCCGCAGCATTCTCGAGCACTGCTGCTAAGGATATGTCTACCCAAACGCCGTTGATGTACCTATTTGTGCTGGTACTTATTGGTTTGCTGCTGCGGTCCTATGCGGCTCTATTTGGCGTGTTTGTGGTTACGCTGCTCAGTATTACATCTGCGATGGGAGTCTTCGGTTGGACGGGCCAAGAAATTTCTCCCATGTCGTCGACCACGCCGGTGATTATCCTTACTGTCGTGGTGGCACATAGCATACATCTGCTGGTCAGCTACTATCAGAGTATTCGCGAGGGACGGCAAAAATATGAGTCCATGCATGAAGCCGTGGATCTTAATTTGCGGCCTATTGTGCTGACCAGCATTAGCACGGGTATCGGTTTTCTCAGTCTTAATTTTCTTGCTGATGTTCCCCCCATTCAAGACGTGGGTAACATGGTGGCAGTTGGCGTTGTTTTCGGACTTGTTTATTCGGTGACATTTTTACCCGCACTGGTTTATGTTCTGCCCAATCGGGTGACGCCGAGCAAATCGATTGCTGTGACATCAATGAACAGGTTTGCAGACTGGGTCATTGAACGGCGTCATCAGTTGCTAATAGTCAGCAGTGTGATCGCCATTGGACTTCTATCCCTGGCGCCGATGAATGTCATCAGTGACAAGTTCTCGGAGTATTTCAAGGATGATTATTATTTTAGAATCGACACAGACTTCCTGGACAAAAATCTTGGGGGACTTTACCTGATCGAATACTCTCTGGACTCTGGCGTCGAACAAGGTGTTTCCAATCCAGATTACTTAAATAGCATTGAAAATTTTGCCAACTGGTACCGGCAACAGCCTGAAGTGAAACATGTCAGCACCTACACCGACATCGTTAAGCGGCTGAACAAAAATTTGCACGGTGATGATGAAGCTTTTTATACGCTACCCGCTAGTCAGGAATTGGCTGCTCAGTATTTATTATTGTATGAGTTGTCTCTTCCGTTTGGACTGGACCTTACTAATCAGCTAAATTTTGACAAGTCGTCCTCTCGCATGCGCGTATCATTTGCTGCTATGGGCACGCAGGAGTTCATCGACATTCAAGCGCGTGCGAAAAAGTGGCTACAGGCTAATGCTCCGGAGTTTGTTCAGGAAGGGTCCAGCATGTCCCTGATGTTCACCCACATTGGCATTAGGGTTATGATGGGCAGTATCAAAGGCGCGCTGATAGCCTTGGTGCTGATCAGTATGATCCTGGTGATGTCCCTAAAATCTGTGCGCATTGGTTTGATTTCTGTTGTGCCCAACATATTGCCAGGCATGGTAGGTTTTGGCGTTTGGTATTTGCTGAGGGGCGAGGTAGGTATGTCTACATCGATGGTGCTCGGTATCACGATGGGTATCGTGGTAGATGATACGGTACATTTTCTGAGTAAATATATTCGTGCGCGACGAGATCGCGGTTTGTCGGTGGAAGATGGTGTCCGATATGCATTCAGCACGGTGGGTGTTGCCTTGTGGGTAACTACCATTGTGTTGGTAGGTGGGTTCCTGATCCTTGGCACTTCAGACCTCGCCAACAATGGTGACATGGGTCTATTGGTTGCTATCGTTATCTCTATCGCGTTGATTTTTGATTTTATTTTGCTGCCGCCACTGTTGATGTTACTCGACCGAGGAGACTGGGCGGAAGAAAAAAATACTGTGGGACGAGCAGCGTAGTGCCGTCTTTATCGGCCTGGTTTTTCGCTGCAGACTAGTATGCCTATTGATTATATGGAGTAGCACTAATGATGAAACGAGGTTGGGCCCGACTTTTTTACTCTGTACTTGGCCTGGTGTTGGTCGGTACAGCAATAGCTGAGTCGGCCGAAGAGAAAGGGCTTGCGATAGCCATCGAAGCAGATCTAAGAGATCAAGGCTGGATCGATAGTCAGGTTCAAATGGAAATGGTGTTACGTAATGCCAAGGGTAACGAAAGCATGCGTCGAGTGCGCCTTAAATCACTTGAAGTCATTGACGATGGAGACAAGAGCCTGACGATTTTTGACACACCGGCGGACATCAAGGGTACAGGTTTACTCAGTTTTTCCCATAAGGAGGGTGATGATGATCAATGGTTGTACTTGCCTGCGCTAAAGCGGGTCAAACGTATTGCCTCGCGCAATAAGTCTGGCCCCTTTGTCGGTAGTGAGTTCGCATTCGAGGACCTCTCTAGCCAGGAAGTCGAGAAGTACACTTATCGTTGGTTACGGGATGAGACATATGAAGAGCAGGCCACATTCGTGATCGAACGTCGGCCTGTTGACAAGAATTCCGGTTATACCAGGCAAGAGGTGTGGGTTGACCAGGCACATTATCGTTTGTTAAAGATTGACTACTATGATCGTAAACAAAGCTTGCTCAAGACTCTTCACTCTGTCGGTTATACCCAGTATATGAACAAGTACTGGCGCCCTGCGAAAATGGTAATGCTCAATCATCAGAATGGCAAAAGTACCGACTTGCTCTGGAACGAGTATCGGTTTAGCACCGGGCTCACAGAAAAAGACTTCACTCGCAACAGCCTGCAACGCGCCCGCTAATACATGCGAGGTTTGGTTTTGCGATTGGCTGTGATCTGTGTGGCATGTTGTGCAACACTTACCGCAACCAACCTGGCCGCTGCCACTTATTGGTCTATTGGCAGTTATAGCGATCAGCGCAATGCACTGAAAGAGGCTGCCAGAATTCAACCCGCACTTAGCTCAGCAGTTATCATCCAATCTCCGAGCTCTGCCAACCCCAACTACCGAATACTGATTGCCGCCGATGACCTGTCAGTGAAGCCTTCCCTGGAAAGGCTCGGCATAAATGGGATTTGGTCGGTGACATTTAATGACGGCCTGGCCCAAGAACAAGTGCTCCGCACAGCTAAAGATATAGCGACGGATACAGAAATTCAGGCAGATAGTACGATAAAACCAAGCATCAACGGTGCAACTTCCTGGGGTGTTGCGGGCAGCTTCGACGACCAGGAAAATGCAGAGCAACTTGAGGCGCAATTAGCTGATCATTTCGAGCAGGTTAAGATCAAAGAATTCCTCATCGACGGGCGTACGCTTTATCGGGTCCTCGTCGGGCCGATGAATGATCCAACCACCGCACGCAAAATGCAGTTAGGCGAAGTTGATCTCTCGGCCCTTTGGATATTACGTACTGAGGGTCAGCCTACAGCGCTAACTTCCGTTCACATAACACCGAACGAACCCAATGTGGTGCCCGACGGACAAAATATAGTGCCGACAACAATTGGTGATACCACGGATGCTGGTGTCCGTGCGCCTCCGGCTGACAGCCGAGCACTTTCAACGAGCGGCATAAAGAACGGTGAGTACAATTTAGCCAGTCTAGCTGTCAATGAACCACCGCTTATAACGAAGGATAAATCCAACGGGCGTTGGTCTTCTGAAGTTGGCTTTGAGTCTCGTGTATTCCGCGACCCTGGACTGCAGAACCTTGAGCGATACCATACCGCCATGAGCTTCCAGGCTGAGTATTATCAGACCTGGAACGATGGTGATGATATTTTTGCCTTTGTTCCCTTCGCCCGAATCGATGCACAGGATGACGAGCGGACGCACTTCGATATTCGTGAGTTAACCTGGGTCCATGTAGCAGATAATTATGAACTGCGCAGTGGTATACGAAAGGTGTTCTGGGGAGTAACCGAATCGCAACATCTGGTCGACATCATTAATCAAACGGATATCGTGGAAAACCCGGATGGTGAAGAAAAGCTGGGTCAGCCGATGATTAATTTGTCTCTGCTCCGCGATTGGGGCGTGTTTGACCTTTACTGGCTCGTCGGGTTTCGTGAACGAAAATTCTCTGGCCCGGAAGGTCGACCGGCTTATCCTTTCGAAATATCAACAGATCATGCAGAGTATGAGTCAAGCGCAGAAGCGCGGCGCAGTGACTTTGCTGTTCGTTGGGTGCAAAGCATTGGCGAATTAGAGCTCGGTGTTTCTCACTTCTCCGGTACAAGTCGTGAGCCGAGGCTGGTGCCCCAATTCGTCGTACAGAATAACTTACCAACGTCAGTGATTCTGATACCTTATTACGACGTCATCGAGCAAACGGGACTGGATGCGCAATTATTTTTGGGTGACTGGGCATTCAAGTTAGAAGCAATTAGCAGAAGCGGCCAGGGTAATCGCTTTGCCGCGGCCACGGCCGGTTTCGAGAAGACATTTGTCGGTTTCGCTGGAGGCAGAGGCGATCTGGGCGTGATCGCAGAGTACCTTTTTGATGAGCGTGGCGCAGAAGGCCCGGCATTAGGGCAAGATGATATTGCTTTAGGATTACGCTACGCATTTAATGATGCCGCAAATACGACCGCTCTGCTGGTTGCGCTGATTGACCGGGCTTCTCATGAATATATTACAACCTTTGAAGCCAGCAGCCGTCTGGGCGAACGTCTAAAACTTACTGTGGAAGCTTCGGTTATCAACAATACACGAAATATCCCTATGGGTTTTTTAGGCCTTCTAGAGGTGCAAACTGACCCTAATGCTGACCTGGCATTTTTGCAGGATGAAGATTTTATTAAGTTTGAGTTGATCTGGTACCTATAGCCGGGTCTTTTTTTGCCGTCAGATAGACACATCTTGATTGGGTCAGTCGTTAGAGTGTCGGAAAACAGGCCAGCTAGTCATTCAATCGGTCGATGCAACCTAGTACTTCAGCTTGATAGGCCTTACCACGCTCATTAACGATGTCGGCGACGTTTAAGGACGTTGGTACGTAGCCGAAACCAATTCTATGTGCCGGATGCCACTGAAGAATGGAACCCCCAAGGCCCATCCATCCGTAAAATCCCTCGCGGCCGGTGTTAAATGCCTTATCCAGTTTGTTGCTATCGGCATCGCACGGCGTGAATTGAGCTATCCCGCCCTGGGTAAAAATAGTACGGCCCATGCCCATAGTGGCTTTAACGGGTTCACTATGCAGAGCGGCCCAGCCTGCTTCGGTTAAGAATTCCTGATTCCCGAATTTGCCGCCGGAGGACATCATGGCGGCAATTTTGGCCATGCTTCGGGCATTCGAATGCGTGTTCGCCGATGGCGTCTCACCCATGGCCAGCGCAGGCTCGTTGAAGAATTGGATGCCCTGCATACCCTTAAGGGGCGTAGGAGTACCCCGGGTTGTGCTGTCGCGGGCCATGGGCACTAAACGAATGAATTTTGCGACCAATTGTAAGAAGTTTAATTCCATGCGTCGCCCTAAGAATTTGGGTTTTAGGCTGTCCCAGAACATGAATTTAAAACCTAGTGGAATAACAGGTGCGCGGCGATTCAATTCGTCTTGTCTGACACCAACGATCGCATCAACACCAAGAGGTGTGCCGATATTCTCACGCAGGTACTCGCCAATTGTTCGACCGGCAGGTTCGACGCGACGGAATACTTCATTGATTATCCAGCCTCTGGTAATGGCATGATATTCCCGTCTGCTGCCACCATTAGGGCGATATTTTTGAGCGTGTTGTTCAATGATTTTGCCCACTTTGTTTTGTTTGATGTTTTCGGTCAGCAAATCTTGAGTATCTAAAGTGCTGTCGAAGGCCGCCAGTCCGGCCTCATGACGCATCAGTTCCGCAACGGTTAAATCCTGTTTGCCGTTTTGGCCAAATTCAGGCCAGTAGTCTGTGATTTTGGCTGCGTAATTCAGTAGGCCCTGACCAACAAGTGACGCCATAGCGATGGTTTCAAGACTTTTGCCGCTACTAAAAATATTGATCAGCGAATCTGGCGAGAAACCATCGTCTTGCGATGCCCATAGGTCGACGACTTTTTCATCTTTGTGATAAACACACAACTGGGTGCTTTTTTCTTCCAGTGTCTGCATGTTTTGTTCATACAGGTCTCTAACTGATTCGAACCCAGGCGCGACGGTACCCTGGATTGAGTAATGCCTACTTGCGTTGTTGTTCATGTCTTCTTGTCCCAGGATGATAGGAGCGGTAGTTGATGTAATAGAAAGGAGTTCTCACGTGTTTGTTTTCAGCAGCCAAGGAAAGTAGTGCTACAGCATAATCCAGGGGCCTGATCTTTTGTGCTGAGTCTAACTTTCATCCGTTTAGTTTGAAAGCTTGAGTAGTGGCGCTGAAAACCTGAGTGGCTCATTGCTGAGCGATACGAGGACTTCCCCGTGCTTTGCGAGCATGATTGCAGCGGGTGTTTTTTCAGGTCAGTAACTGTCCGGTTTGTTTTGGAATTGTCGATGAATTTCAATTAAGCCCGGTGTTAACGCAACGGCGTACAACAGTGCGGCGGCGGCGACCCAGGTAATGGGTAGAAATGCCAGCGCTAATACCCAGGCGCCTAAAAACACATAGGCCCGTCGTATTGCCCGGGATGGCGTGACCGACGCTTTGCTCCCGTCTCGAAGCAACGGAAAAGCCCTGGGACGTAAGAACCAGCCGTGTGCTGTCATGATCACCAGGAACTTGAACCAGGATAGATCCCCAGCGCCCATCACCGGCTCTCGGTCGAGTTCTGCATCTTGCCCGGATTTTTCCTGTCCTGTTGCTCCGCCGCTCGATGAAAGGGCATTTTTCATGAGATCCCATGTATACCGTGCTTCGGGTCTCCCGCCTGCACCACTCATGTTGCTGAACTTGGGCACACAACGCCACCGATATAGCACCCGGCCCGAGTTATGTATTGCGATAACTGCCGGCTGATAATATCCATGGGGATGGTTGACCCAGTCTCGCTCACGCAGATGACCGGCATCTTCGTTGTAAAATATATCGAGCCAACCTCTTGCTTTGAGGTCCTTGCGAATATCATGGTGAGGATCGCCGACAACAGGAATACTGAGGCGCCAGGCCTTCTCTGCCTCGCTCGCTAGCGAGTGAGGTTCGCTGGTAAGGCCGTATACTTCGCCACCGGCTCTACGGATTTCGTCTACGACACCCGATTTTTCGTAGCTTCGTAACTCGAAGCGACATGGCGGTCACCAAAGTCCCCGATAAAATAGAAGCAACACAAACTCGTGTCTTTCTAAAGCGCTGTCTAACCAGGGGCGACGAATACCTGCAGGTGGATCGAGTAATGGCGGGATTTCTCGTTCCGCCATCTCGACAAAGCTACACTGAAAGCCATCTTTCGCGGGTTCGATCAGAACCTGTTCCCGCGTGCATATTTCTCCGTCGCAAAGGACGAGCCCAAGCTGAATATTTTGGCCACGCTCAGCTGCCACGGCTTGTTCGTAATCAACAAGGCCAGTGACCTCAAAGGTTTGCGTCCGTTGGCGGTTTATCCAATCGACGGCGGCGTTGATCTGCGGCGTCAACTGGCTGGGGATTTCTTCTAAGACTTGCACCATTCAATACTCCATCCCTGACAATAGACATAACGCAGAGGATTCTCGATCACCTCGAAACGCGGTTTGGGCAGCAGACACCTGTAGAAAAATGATATATGGTCATGCCTCACAGTCAACAGCTTAAGTACACGCGACAGTATATCTGGCGCGCGAAATCCTAAGGAGTACGTAATGGGTAGAATGCCTGCACTTAGCCTAGCAGCCATACCGGGGCGCCGAAAGGCGACAATTTCATTAGCAACGGAAATTGAAAAGAAAGGTTTCAGCGGAATTTATGGGCCAAGCCTTGGTGACTCAATGGCGCTCTGTGAGGCACTCGCATTTGCCACAAACGAAATCGTTTTTGGTACGAGCATCATGCCTATTTATTTTCGACAGGTGCCAGACTATGCAAGCACGGCATCGTTCATACATGAAGTCTCGAACGGCCGGTTCCGTTTTGGGATTGGTGTCAGTCATGCGCCAGCGTTGAAGGCCAGGGGGTTGAGTGCGGGTAAACCGCTTACTGATACCCGTAACTTTGTAAAAGAATTACGCAATGTTCCAAGAACAGGTGAGCTACCACCGATTGTGCTGGCGACGCTGCGGAAAAAAATGATCGCCCTGTCCGAGGAGATCGCAGAGGGCATGGTTTTCGCAAATGGAGCTCGTTCACATATGCAGGAATCATTAAAGGCAGTCTCGGACGAAGTAAGAAGCAGCGACGATTTCTTTATTGGTGACATGATCCCAACTTGTATCTCTGATGACATTGAAGCCGCTAAAGCAGTCAACCGAAAGACGCTGTCATCATATGCAATGCTGCCTAATTACAGGAACTACTGGAAAGAGGCCGGGTACCAGGAAGAAATGGAAGGTATTGAAAAAGCTATTAGCGATGGTGAGAGAGACAAGATCCCATATTTCCTGACTGACAAGTGGCTTGCTGACACAACTCTTTTTGGTTCAGCGACTCAGGTTCGCGATGGCGTAGAAGCCTGGTTCGATGCTGGTATTAAAACTCCAATCCTTGTGCCGTCTTCTGCCAATGGTGGCCAGATGGTCGCCTTTGAAGAGATGTTTGCTATCTTCTAGCCACAGTTTTTGGTTACCTTTTATCGGACTCAGGCAGGTAACTTTGGTAGGGCTTGCTTCTCGCCGCGCGGCACGTGTAATGTCAATTGGAGCGTGTTGTTTCAGGTGTATTAGTTCAGGCGTGTTGTTTCAGGAAAGATGTAATCAGTTCCAGGCAGCGCGCGAACTGATCATGGTGTAGCCAGTGTCCTGCATCCGGGATGGTTTCGATAGTGTGGTTGGAAAAGTAAGCGTGGCTGCCGTCATGGCCTATGCGATGTTCAAACCCTTCAGTGGCATTGATCAGAAGAACGGGGCAGGTCACCGCTGTCCAGATTTGGATCATATCCTCGTAACTGAAGTTTGAGATCATGCCCGTGTGGGTGTAATTGTCGAATTTCCAACTGTAGGTGCCGTCTTCATTCTTATTGCTGCCGTGAATCGTCAGGTGTTGTGCGCGCTCAGTACTAAGGTGGGGGTTGGATTCTTGCATGCGAGTAAAGGCTGCCGCCAGTGACTCGTATCGGCGAGGCGTCCTTCCAGCTTGCTGCCTTGTTGCATCAAACCAATCCCTGATTCTTTTTTGCGCCGGCATATTGGATTTCTCTTGCCACCAGAATCCGCCAACGCCCTCTATTGATACCAGGCTTGCCACTCGTTCCGGGAACAGTCCCGCATAAAGGCTGGCGATTGTTCCCCCCAGGGAGTGGCCAACCAGGTGTACCGAATCTAATTCCTGTTGTTCAACCAGTTGGGCAATATCGTAGACGTAGTCCAGGTTGCTGTAGCTGCTTCCTTTTGACCAGTCTGAATCGCCGTGGCCCCGGAGGTCAGGTGTCAGAATATGATAATCGTCGCAAAGCGCTTCACTGGTCCAATCCCAATTATGGCAATGGTCCTGCATCCCGTGGATCAGGAGAACGGGCGTCGAAGATTCATTTCCCCAATCAAGAAAGTGTAGCTTCAGTCCATGGGAGAAGTAACTGTGAGACGTCGGCCTCGCCTTTCCGAATGTTGTGGTCATGGAGTGTTCGCTTTTACTTAGAAGTAGACTTCGCGTTGAACGATCTTGTCGTAAAAATCGCTGTCAAGTTTGCTGTAAGTTGTTTCCCCTGGATGCATGACAAACATGTGATCAGATACTTTGTCGAAGTGAAATGCCTGGTCTCTCAGATCATTTTTCTGAAGTTTGTGGGTGGTCGTGGTAGGTAGTTCGGCCAGCAATCTAATGAAGATGGGCCTCGCGTAACTCGGCAGGTTTTCCCGAATGTGTTCAGAGAGGCTCTCCAGGTTGATGTTTTGAGAGTTAAATTGCTCTTTTAGAACAATCGCGGCCATGCCTGCTCTTCCATCTGTGCCCGGTATCTCAACGCCGTATACATTCGTGAAGATAATATCCTCATGCTGATTAATAATTTCACCAACCTCATTTGTAGAAACATTTTCGCTCTTCCACCGGAACGTGTCACCGACGCGGTCAACAAACTGATAATGTCTTTGTCCAAAAGCGAACCCGACATCAACAACTTTCATCAGGTCGCCTGTATTGAAGTAAGAATCTCCCTCAACGAAAACATTCTTAGTTACCTTTTGAGAAGATGCGTCTTTGTTTGTGTAGCCTTCGAATTCTGATTTCCCGGTGATCTCAATTAGAAGCAATCCGGGTTCGCCGACTTGCTGTTCAATACAATAACCATTTTTGTCCGTTACGATCTTGTCGTCAGCAATGTCGTAACTGACAATTTTTGCCGGTGCGGTGCCTAATCCAACGGTGCAGTTTTTGTTAAATACGTTCGCGAACCCTCCATTTCCTTCGCTTGCGCCGTAGAATTCACCGATTCTTTCGATATCAAACCGGTTCTTAAATTCGTGCCAGATGTCAGGCCGCAGTCCATTACCGACAATGGCACGTACAGGGTTTTCTTTATCTTTAGGTGTCTCAGGATGACTCATCAAGTATCGAATGAACTCACCGATGTAGACAAAGGATGTGCATTGATACTTGCGAATATCATCCCAGAATGCGCTAACGGACAGTCTGCGTCGCACTACTGTAGACGCGCCAACTGTAAACGCAGCGGTAAGCCCAATCATCAGGCCGGTGCCATGATACAGGGGCAAACAATTGTACATGCGGTCAGATTGTTTGATTCGAAGCAGAGCGGTAGCCGACATTTTTGCGGCGGGAAGCATTCGTCTGTGGGATACGCGCGCAGCTTTGGGTAAACCTGTTGTGCCTGAAGTGAAAATATAAAATGCGGTATTGGCTGTTTCGACCTGGCGCGATTCTGGAGGATTGTCTCCTGATGAGTTCGTGTCACCGCTGTCGAGCTCTGTTGCCCAGTTTGGGACGGGATCTGTTCCCGTATCCCTCACGTACAGGTAATCTTTTCCGTCTTCGAGTGTGAGTTCAGTTCGCACTGCATTGAGGGGTTCGGTAAGTTCTTCGCCGAATATAATTTTCTTTGACTCAGTCAGACTGATGCAATGAACCAACTGTTGTCGCGTTAGGTTCGTATTGATCAGCCCTGCGATTGCCCCAAGCTTGCTTGTTGCGGTTGCCTGGACAATAAATTCGATGCGGTTCTGCATGAACAGCGATACGCAGTCTCCTTTGCTAATCCCGGATGACTTTAATGTGTTCGCAATCCGATTCGAACGTTCATTCAACTCTTTCCAGGTAACGACTTCTTCTTCACATATCAGTGCAATTGCTTCTGGAATTCTTGCTGCATTGCCTTCAACGAGTAATGAGAAAGAAGCAACCTGGTCGGGGGGCGGTGGTTTGGTCGTTGCGGCTACCAACAAGATCTTTAGGTCGCCAAGAAAGCTAGTGATTGCGCCCATCGTTGTTGTCTCCCTTCGGGAATATTAAGCGTATTTTTAAGACGGTAAATGATAACGGTTGCGCCAAAGACGGCACAAGTCGCGCCAACAATATATTAAAGGTTGACGTTTAAAGATGGTGAACATTTTGATTGGGGGGAGATCCTTAAAAGAAAATGAATGTAGGAAATATCTTTTCACCTTGTACGAAAGTTGGATATATCGGGGTCAGTTGTCGACTTTTCTACATCATTGAAGTTGTTGGTGCCCTATAGCAGCCGGTCTTTCACCGATTAAGGCAATGAGTTATTCACATTGGGTGGGGTCAGATCAAAAACCAGCCCTATTGTTATCCGGCAAATAAGGGGCGAAGTTGGCGTTCTGTAACTTATTGTTTTTTATGAGTTTCCTGAAAAGTGGTCAAAAAACGACCAATAGGCAACAATCGTTGGGAGTAGCTGATTTTTAGCTGCGGAGTGACTTATCACCAGAGTTATCCACAGAAAATGTGGAAAACTTCATAGCACTATCGGGTAACGTCGCTTGCACCAATATGGTGCGCTGGAACCTGTGATACATTCTCGTCCGTTGATAGAGAGTTCAGGATCCACCGCTAAGAATTAACGACCCGGGGAGGCATGGCATGAGTACAGATATAGGGGGTGTTCAGGTTAATGGGCACTTCGATGAACATTTTGCTGGTACGGTGGAGCAGTTCGCTCGAAATTTCAGGAATGGCGCCGATATTGGCGCGAGTTTTGCCTTGTCGAAAGATGGTGAATTTCTGGTGGATATCTGGGCTGGCCACTTAGATGGAGACAAGCAGCAGCCATGGAAGGAGGATACGATTGTTAATGTCTATTCTTCGACCAAGACGGTCTCTTTCCTTTGTGCGCTAGTGCTTGCCGACCGTGGGCTACTCGATTTTGATGAGCCTGTTGCCACTTACTGGCCTGAATTTGCCCAGAGCGGTAAGGACAAGGTGCTCGTGTGGCACCTGATGAATCACGCGTCGGGCCTCTCGGGGATGGATGTTCCTGTGACGTCTGAAGATATGTACGATTTGGAAAAAATGACAAGCCTACTGGCAGCCCAGAAACCTTGGTGGAAGCCGGGTAGCGCGACCGGTTACCATGCGCTAACCCAGGGCTATCTGATTGGCGAGGTTGTACGCCGGGTAACAGGCAAAACACTGGGTAAATTTATGCGTGAAGATCTGGCCGAACCGCTGGGCGCGGATTTCTTCATAGGCGTCCCGGAATCGGAATTTGATAGAATTGGGCACCTTTTTGTGCCGCCGGGCACGAACGAAAATAGTCTCGAGGTCAACAGTGACCCGAATTCGATTGCCTATCGAACGTTTTCTAATCCTGCACCTGTAGCGGAAGACTCCTGGACTTCGGGGTGGAAAAAAGCGGAAATTCCTGCGGCCAACGGGCATGGTAATGCGCGGTCCCTGGTCCGTTTGCAGACACCACTCGCCTGCGGTGGCTCTGCCTTTGGTGTTGACCTGATATCTGAAAAGACGGCGAGATCAGTAATGCTGCCAAGAATCGATGGCCATGACCTCTGCTTGAATGTACCGCTCACATTTGGACTTGGATTTGGCCTCAACCGTGGCCCCATTCCGATCTCACCCAACGAGAACGCCTGTTACTGGGGTGGCTGGGGGGGATCTAGCGTGCTGGTAGACCAGGATGCACGGGTCGCCATGTCTTTCGTGATGAACAATATGTTCTCGGGCCTTCTTGGTGACACCCGGTCGTTCCTGATTAGGCAGAAAGCCTATGAGGATCTGGGTCGTTGATCGAGTTCATCGTTCGAGCACGCTCCGCCCCGGTAGCCGCTGACCGTTTTCTTGAGGCTATTGGGACAGGAGTTGGTGTGGAGTATCTGGCTGATATAGTTCGACACGCTATTTTTGTGAGCCAGGGTCACCGGAAGAACACAAAAGCCACTCTGGTGCTCGAAAAAAGTCAGTTTTATTCAAGAGTCGTGGAACTTGACGGGTCTATCCTTGGTTCCCTGCCGGACTTGCATGAACGGGCGCTGCTTCAGGTGATAAGCGACGCGCTCAGGGCCGCGGCCAGTCTGGAGAAAAACGAATCTGTTTGCGACGGTCGTGGCATCAAAGTGACGGCCATGAGCTTTGAACACCTGGTTAAGTCCCGCGCAGAGGAACAGCTAGTCTACGTCCTGGATACCAGTGGGCAGGACATCAGAAGTGAGCAATTACCAGAAGATGTTGTGTTTGTGATGACTGACCACACACCTATGCCCAAGAATACCTACAAGTCTATGGCAAGACAGGGTGTCCGCAAGCTATCTCTGGGTCCAATAATGCTGCACGCAGCGCAATGCGTGACGATTATTCATAATGAATTGGACCGACAGCCCTGAGCGCTGCTTACGATAACCTGGAGGGGTTCGTACACGGAGCGCAGAGCTTGGCTGTCAATTGGATGACCATAAACAGCCCTGAGCGCTGCTTACGATAACCCGGAGGGACTGGTTCACGGAGCGCAGAGCTTGGCTGTCAATTGGACGACCATAAACAGCCCTGAGCGCTGCTTACGATAACCCGGAGGGACTGGTTCACGGAGCGCAGAGCCTGGCGGTCTATTGGACGGCCATAAACAGCCCGGCTCGCGATGAACTCAACAGGCCTGCTAACCGTACATCTTATAAGGGCGGCTGATTCCTCTGCATTTTGCGGTACGCTTGCTGGAAGCTACGCCATTGTTTGCCTTTGGTGATTAAGGAATAATCACACTCCTTTTGAATTTTTGAGAATCTAGATATGTCAGAGTCGGTGGAATCCATAGCAATCCTGGGTGGAACAGGAGACCTGGGTGGTGGTCTTGCGCGCCAGTGGTCAAGAGCAGGATACAAAATAATGATTGGATCGCGCACCGTTGAAAAGGGTGAGGCGGCAGCAAAGGACCTGCTCGATGAATTCCCTGACCTGAACGTTACCGGTCATGAGAACCTGGAAGCTGCTAGAGCAGCGGATCTGGTGGTACTTACTGTGCCATTTGAGCATCAGCTCAGTACACTCGAGACAGTAAAACCTGGTCTGGTGGGGAAGGTTTTGATCGACGTCACGGTCCCATTAATGCCACCGAAAGTGGGTACAGTGCAACTGCCTGAGGCCGGCTCTGCTGCTGTGCAAGCGCAGAACTTTCTGGGTGAGGACATTTTTGTTGTCTCCGCATTCCAGAATGTGGGCGCGATGCATTTACAGGAAGATCATGCGATCGCCTGCGATGTGCTTGTGTCGGGTAACAAGAAAGTGGCCCGAGAAACGGTCATCAAATTGGTTGAAGCAGTTGGCCTGAAGGGCTGGCACGCAGGACCGCTGGCAAATGCTGCTGCGGCTGAAGCGCTGACTTCCATCCTTATTACAATCAACCGCCATCACGGTGTCGAAGGTAGCGGCATTGTGATTACCGGTGAACCGACCAAATAATGAAACTTACTTTTATTGGTGTGGAAGGTATCCCCATGGTTGAACCGGGGGACGATCTTGTGGGGCTAATTGATGAAGCGTTGGCTGCAACGGGTGAACAGCTCCTTGCGGACGATGTCATCGTCATCGCCCAAAAAATCATTTCCAAAGCAGAAGACCGCTACCTTGATCTTCGAACCGTGACACCAACGGAAGAAGCGATACGTCTGGCCGAAGAAGTAGACAAAGACCCAAGAAAGGTTCAGGCGATACTCGACGAATCAAACGAGGTAGTCAGGCAGCGACCTGGCGTACTCATCGTGGAGCAGAGAAGTGGGTTCGTGCAGGCCAATGCCGGCATTGACCAGTCCAATATCCGTTTGGGTGATGGCGATCCCGACGACCTATGCCTGCTATTACCCATTGATTCTGACGCAAGTGCTCAGCGGCTTCACACCACCATTCGTGAACGCCACAATCTTGAGGTCGGCATCATCATCAATGACTCTCTTGGCCGGGCCTGGCGAATGGGCACCCTGGGGCTGGCGATAGGTGTGGCTGGATTTACCGCGCTTGAGGACTATATCGGTGGGCATGACATTTTCGGTCGCGAATTACTGGTAACTCAGGTAGCCGCTGCAGACGAAATGGCAGCTGGTGCGTCACTCGTGATGGGACAGACGACTGAAAAGACGCCGGTCGTTATTGTGAGGGGTTACAAACCCAGGGAGCCTCAAGAGGCGAACCGAAGGGGCGTGCAACCTCTGATAAGGCCAAAAGAAATGGACATGTTCCGCTAGGCGGACCTAATGGAAACTCCTCACTCCAATCATTACCTTGCGCTGTCCGGCGGCGTAGGCGGCGCCAAGCTCGTTCTCGGCCTGTCGTGTGTCCTCGCGCCCGATCAGATGACCGTTGTCGCAAATACGGGAGATGACTTTGAGCATCTCGGCCTGAATATCTGCCCGGATGTAGACACAGTGCTGTATACACTCGCGGACTGGAACAACAAGGAGCTTGGTTGGGGTCAGGCGGAAGAGAGCTGGAATTTCCTGGGGGCGTTAAAACGCCTTGGCGGCGAGGATTGGTTTAGTCTTGGTGATCGAGACATGGCGACGCACATCCTGAGAACGCAATTGCTTGGTGCTGGCGCCTCTCTTTCTGAGGTCATAGAGCAACTAAGTGCGAAAATGAATATTGCTCATCGTATTGTACCCATGACCGATGAGCGGGTTCGGACCCAGGTGCATTGTACAGATCAGCGTACGCTGTCATTTCAGCACTATTTTGTCCGTGACAGGTGCCAACCCGAGGTAACCGGGTTCGAATTCTCTGGTATAGATAAGGCCCGCCCGAGCGCAGGGTTTTCTGCTGTGCTGGCAAGGCCGCTCTCAGCCGTCATCATCTGTCCTTCCAATCCATTTGTTTCTGTGGCGCCGATTCTTGAGATACCCGGAGTGGTGGCTCAACTGCGAGCGGCGAGGGTGCCGGTGGTTGTGATTTCTAATATAGTCGGGGGCGAAGCGATTAAGGGTCCTGCAGCAAAGATGATGAGCGAACTGGGTATGCCTCAGACAGCGCTGGGTGTGGCCCAGCACTATGTTGAGCAATACGGAGACCTGGTGAAGGGGTTCGTGCTCGACACTGCCGATGCTGCCCTGGAGGAAGAGGTTGGAGCGCTTGGGCTCGCAACTATCGTGACAAAGTCAGTCATGTTAACGTTGCATGATAAAACTGAACTCGCAAAACAGACCCTGGCGTTCGCAGCAACTCTGGAAGGCTGATCATGACGACTAGCGCCGTTATTCCAATTAAACAACTTGAAGATGCG
>Ga0208971_1000253_pt1 | contig 40891 bp, 30 predicted proteins | sample AOAMet1_18_M0_10_2_FD_188229 | JGI IMG/M metagenome (GOLD analysis project Ga0208971, IMG submission 188229) | Ammonia-oxidizing marine microbial communities from Monterey Bay, California, USA - CAN11_18_M0_10 (SPAdes) | ecosystem: Environmental > Aquatic > Marine > Intertidal zone | place...
ACCCGAGCGACTTCTTCGAGGACAGTAACGCCGATATCCTGACCAACTTCTACGCCTTCTGTTTCACCACGAAGCTCACGAATGAACTTCTTTGGCTCGCAACCAGCTTTGGCGGGCGACTCAACGCCTTTGGCAGCAAGATTGCTGCTACGCTTTGATTTAATATCTGCCACATGGCCACGCTCTGAACGAGCGGCCTGGCTCTGACGGGATCGACGATCCTTGGCCGGACGCTTCTTGTCTTCAAAGCCCAACTGAACGGCTGAATAACCATCTCTCTCATCTGTACGCAGCTGAAGCACCTTGCAGGGCCCCGCTTCGACAACTGTGACCGGTGTCGCTACCCCTGTTTCGGGATCGAACACCTGCGTCATCCCGACCTTACGGCCGAGTATGCCTTTCGTCATGACTATTCGCCTTATTGATTCAATTGGACTCGCCGCCAAGAAGCCTAACCAGCAAACGCGGTTAGCTTATCTCCGCGGCTTCCGTACCATATGTTCTTTACTTAAATATAAAATAGATCCCGCGACCTACTTCGTCGACGCCTTGATCTTGATCTCAACGCCCGCGGGCAAACTCAATTTGTTTAGTGCTTCGATTGTCTTGGCTGTCGCCTGGACAATATCAATCAAACGCTTGTGCGTTCTAATCTCGTACTGCTGGCGAGCCTTTTTGTTTACAAAAGGCCCAGACAAAACAGTATATCGCTCAATTCTCGTTGGGAGTGGAATCGGCCCGTGAACTTCTGAATGAGTCCGCTTGGCAGTTTCGACGATCTCCGCAGCGCTCTGATCTAGAATCGAGTGATCGTACGCTTCCATACGAATTCGAATTACTTCATGAATACCAGCCACTCAGTTCGTCTCCCAACAATTGTGATTCCTTCACAACACTAAACCAACGCGGTCAAAAATGCGTACCGAAGGCGACTCCGGTTTTTCTGCCGGATGCGAATTCGGTGTGAAGATTGGTTTTCCTACAGAACTTGCGGGAAAAACGAAGAATTTATGCTCTCGCGGTGCTATCGTCAACCGCAAATAAACAAAATACCTCGAAGAATTATCTCCTCGCTCAACCTCAAGAAAAACTCGCCAACAGAAATGGACTTTATCTCAAAAAATCGAGGAATTGCAATGTGTCATCGTACTCGAAACGGTCTGAAATGTAGGGGATAATCTCGGAATTTCAAAAAAGTCGAATTTCGTCATCATTATTAGCCGGATCGACTCAATTTTCGACATGGAAATGTCTATTCCGTGGAAACGTGCCGCCTTCGGGGTGGTATCCGTTGAGTTCGCGTGTGCTTGGCCGCTTGTGTGGCAGGGTGGTTTCGGTCGATTGCGTCGCTCTGGCTGCTTGCGTGCTTTGGTGGCTTTGGGTTGATCGATGGTTGCTAGATAGTGGGGAGGGTCAAGTTGCTCGTTCTGGTGCTTGCCCCTTACAATAGGGCCGGTCGTATAATCTAGTATTACACCTGATCTTTCGCGTGACTTGTTTGGTTTTAGATGTTGAAAATAGGGTGTTTCCGCGGCGGTCGGGTTTTTTGTACAGGACAAGGGGTTTACTTAAGTGATTTTCGTCCGATTTATTTTGCTGGTTCTGGTGTCGCTGTTGTTCGCCGGCCCTGGTTTTTCGCAGACGATTGGCGGTCGGAACGTCTACCGGCCGGTTCAGTTGCCGGTAGTTTCCTTTTTTAATGTGAGAACAGCGGTAAGTGTCCCCGACGGCGGAACAATGTCGTTAGGTGGTGTTTCGCGGTACTCGGAATCCAGCGTTAGTCGTGGCATTCCCGGTTTAAGGGGGCCTGTTTTTCAAAGTCGGGCGACGGGATATTCTGCCCAGAGCAGTCGTGCTTCAGTCAGAACGACGATTTTATCGACCCGAGAAATGGACGAGGTTTTAGCGATTGAAGGTGCTCGTCGTGCGTTAATTCGCCAGCGCAGTGATCCCAACGGTAGTTTTGAAGTCCAAAGGAAGGCAGACTTCATCACGCGAAATATTGGGCGCGTCCGCAAATAATGATTCAAATTGAAGATCTCGAGTTTCAGTACCCTCGCGCTGAATTTACGCTGCGCTTGCCGCAGTTGGTTATCGAGTCCGGGCAGCGAGTTGCGATCGTTGGGCCAAGTGGTTGCGGCAAGACGACATTGCTTAACTTAATATCCGGTATCACTCTTCCTCGCGTTGGCACTGTGACGGTGTGTGGTGAAGAGGTTTCGGCAATGTCCGATGCTTCGCGAAGGAATTTTCGGATTGCGAAAATTGGCATGGTGTTTCAGCAATTTGAATTGGTCGAATACCTTGATGTTTTAAGCAATATACTTCTGCCGTTTTCTATTAATTCGACTTTGTCAAAATCTTCTGAAGTCCGTTGCCGGGCGATCGAGTTTGCTGAAGCGATGGGGCTCAAAGAGAAGTTGGCTCGCAGGCCTGCTCAGCTTTCTCAAGGGGAGCAGCAGCGGGTTGCGATTTGTCGCGCGTTGATTACCGAGCCCGGGGTCGTATTGGCGGACGAACCAACGGGCAATCTTGATCCCGAGAATAAGCGGCGTATTCTTGATTTGATTTTTCAGCTTGCCGAAAAACAGAATCAGACGTTGATAGTCGTGACGCATGACATGGGGATTCTCTCCGGGTTTGATCGGGTTATCGATTTTGAAGAAATGCGATTCTCAAATACGGACAAAGAGAGTTCAGACGCTGCTCACGGCGCAGTCGGAGAGCAGATATGAAAGGTCCATTGTGGTTGGCCTGGCGATATGTGCTTTTCCATAAAGCCAAGTCGTTGATTCTGGTTGCCTGTATTGTGCTCACAACAATTTTGCCGGTTGCGGTGAAGCTGTTAGTGTGGCAGTTCGATCAAAAAATTGTTGCGAGGGCGGCAAGCACGCCAAGCGTTGTGGGGGCGAAGGGGAGTTCGCTCGATTTGGTGTTGAGTGCATTGTATTTTAAGCAGGGGGTTATTGAGCCCGTCGCTTATGCCGAGGTCGAGCGTGCCCGTGGGGATGGATTGGCTACGGCCATTCCCCTTCACTGCATGTTTACCGCCATGGATTATCCGGTCGTGGGGACTTCGCTCGAATATTTTGATTATCGAGAACTCGAGTTGGGGGGTGGCACCCTGTTTGTGTCCCTGGGCGATTGCGTGGTCGGGCACAAGGTTGCGGAAATGCTATCGGTGAATGTTGGCGACCAGATAATTTCAGATCGAGCTAATGTTTTGGATTTAGCCGGGCAGTCGCCCTTGAAGTTAAATGTGGTGGGAGTTCTGGAGGCGTCTAGGACGCCTGACGATTGGGCGGTGTTCGTCGATTTGAAAACTGCCTGGGTAATCCAAGGACTTGGGCATGGGCACCAGGATTTAAATAAAGAGTCACCCGACAGTCCAGTTTTAATGGCAAGTGAGTCGGGTAGGATAATTGCCAACCGCGGGGTTGTGTCTTATATCGAAATCACGGATGACAATGCTGATTCATTTCATTTTCACGGGGACACTGACGAGTTTCCTGTGACCGCTATCTTGGTCTCTGCGAGTGGCTTTAAGGAAGAGACGATTTTGCAAGGGCGTTACGATTCGAGCGACAGTGAAGTGCAGTTCGTCCGTCCTGAAATCGTAGTGCGTGACCTGATGACGATTGTGTTTCAGGTGAACCGATTTTTTAACGCGAATGCAATTTTGATTGGTGGTTCGACGGCGATGCTGTTGGTGCTGGTTGTTTTGCTGTCGTTGCGGTTAAGGAAGCGTGAAATGGAAACGATGTTTCGTTTAGGGTGTTCGAGGGGAACGATCGTCTGGCTGCAGGTTGGAGAAATGGGGATCATTTTTGGATTGGCGATGGTTTTCGTGCTGCTTGGCTCCACTTGGGTTTGGATGATATCGGGTGACATTGTAGAAGGGTTGTTGGTGAATAGTCGGTAGTGGATTCGGGGCGTTTTTTGCTTGCCCTCCGTCCTTTTTGCTGTTGGCGGTATAAATTAGTAATGGCTGGTCATGGTGATTTAATTGTCGTTTGTGCGGATAAGTAGCGATGTCGGGTTTTGGGTCGGAGCTATTCGCAGATTTGGCTGCGGATTGGGTTTGTTGTTTTTGACAAAAAACAGGAGGCTCCTACAATACCGGACTACCTTTTGAGAGACCTTGAAGTTGGGGTTTCGGCGGGTGAATTCAGCGAATTATTTTCGAATCTTAAATGGCAGACTTTGATCCCTATCTCAAGTGGCTTGGAATTCGGGAGAGTTCTCGGCCAATCAACCATTATCGTTTGCTCGGACTGGATTTGTTTGAGGATGATGCGGATGTGATTGCGATGGCGGCGGATCGTCAGATGTTGCACATTCGAACCTATCAGGGTGGTCCCAATGGAGATCTGTCCCAGCAGTTGTTGAACGAGTTAGCTCGCGCCCGCAGGTGCTTGTTGATGGCGGAAAAAAAGCAGGAGTACGATTCGGAACTGCGGCTCGCGCAGTCGTCTGCGGTACCAACGATCCCGGTTGCCGTGCCTCCAGCGATACCTCCCGCGTTGAACCCGCCAGGGCAAACTGCCGCCCTTGGATCGTCTGAACCGGCGGTCGCTGTCGCGGTCATCCCTAGTTCTTCTGACTTGAGGTCGGCAGTTCCGCTTGCGGGCGAGGATGCATATGGTATCCAGTCAGGGACTCATTCCTTGGCTGATGCAAAAAAGAAAGAATTCAAAAAGTTACTTTTGATGGGGTTCGCTTGGCTGTCCGGCGGCGTGGCTGCGGTTGGTGTTGCGGCAGCGATCATCAGTTCCGGGGTTTTGGGGACGCAACCGCAAAAGGAGCCTGCGGAGGAAGGTGGTGGCCTTGAGGTGCCTGTCGTCGACGCAAAGCCAATGGCGTTGCCGGTGCTCCCCGTCGTCGAGGCGGAGGCTCCAAAGGTGAGCAGCCCGAAAGTGGATTCTCCGGAAGATAGTTCTCAGGCGAATGAAGTTGTTTCAGGTGGTGACAGCGATGTCGTTAAGCCTGCGGATGAGTCGGTTAAGTTGCCGCCTGCGACGGAGCCACGGTACACGCTGAAAAATTTGGTTGGGTATCCCAAACAGGTTCCCAGTTTGATGGGAGTGTTTGGGGAGGCGAAGCGTTGTATTGTTGAGAAGAAAATTTCTTTGTTAGGCCCCACTCCTCTCAGTTCGGATCAGGTGATTGAAGTTATCCCCGACGGGGGAGCGATTGTGATTGGATTGTCTTTAGCTATTGATCAGAAGGGACGCGTTCTTTCGGTTTGCCCGGTGTACCACACTGGATTTCGAGCGTTTGCTGGTGATGCTTTTGGGCGTGACGGTAGTGACGCTTCGGTGGCTGCCGAGGGTGAACCGGTGCTGTTTCTTGCGAAACCTGGTTACGCTCTGGGTGGACTTGAGTTTTCAAAAGCGGTTCCGTCTCAAGGGTGCCGTGCGAACTTTATGAAGATCTCTGGTAACACTTTGGACCCTGAGGATGTGTATTCCAGTGAGTGGCTTGGTGGTAAATCAGCATTAAAGCAAGTGGTTGGGAATCCCCGAGGCTTGCCCGTTGTCGGACTGTCGGCGAGCTTTGAGCCGTCGGGGGCACTTTCAAGATTGAGTCTGTTTGCGATGGATGCCAGTGCGGAGTCAGTTCCGAAAAAGCCGGGTTCATCGCTTGCGAGCGATGGTCTTCCTGGTTTTTTTGAGGAGAAGCCAGAGATGTCAGCGTCGGACCGGCCAGATGCAAAACCGGAAGGCGATGAAGCGGTCGAACCCATTGTGAAGTTGTTGCCACCCGATAGTCGAACGAGAGCGAAATCAAAAAAGAAGATTGCGGGATTGTTGCAGTCGATTGAAAACGGGGCAAGGACTGCATCTGACCGAAGGTCGGCCGCGAAGGAGTTAATCGAGGATGCCATTACCGAAGAAGATTTTGTGGTTCGGTATATTTTGTGGATGAAGGCGGTAGAGTTGGGGGAAGATTCAGGCGACGCCATTACGGTTGTCGATGCTATGCGTCTACTCGATCAATATTATGAGATCGATTTCTGGAAGGAGGTGCTCGATTCGCTCGATTCGGCTGCCCGAAATGTTTCCAGTCAGACGGTACGGGATTTTAAGAGGACGACTGATGCTTTAATTCGCGAAGCGGAAGAGCAAGGGCGTTACGAGATCGCGGTGAAGTATCTTTCGTTTGCGATTCGCCAGTCGAAAAAAGTGAAGGATTCTGAATCCTTGGACGAATATCAGGCAATCGAAAAACGGGTGAAAAAGTTTAGGGACTTGTCGACGAGTAACCAGAAGGCACTCGCGGTTCTTGTCTCCAATCCGGAGGATCCGCTGGCGAACCTCAATCGTGGTGATTTCGTATTCGTTATTGAAGATGATTTTGGAAATGCAATTCCGTATTGGCAGAATTCGGAGGATGTGAAATTACTCTCGATGTTGGATCTGCATGCAGAGCTGGGGAGTAAAAATCGCGAAGAAATACTGCCTCTCGCAGATGCACTGGCGAAATTAGGGGAGGCCGCAAGGAGTCCTCGCGACCTAAAGTTTCTCGCTCGGGCGTTGGCAATTTATAAAAAATCAGTGCGTAGTTTGTCAGGGCTTGAAAAGCAGAGTGTCAATCAGAAAATCGATGCGATAAAGAACAAGCTCGAAAACAAATAGTCCCCGCAAACTTGATCGGCTCTCGTGTCTCATGTTGGAAAAAAATAAAGATAAGAATGGCACCCGCCGAAATCTGCTTTCACTGGTTTGGCTTCTGCTGGTTAGCTTGGCCTTCGTTGGATGCTCTCGGGATGCTGAAAAAGCGGCGGAGACAACTGGCGAAAAGTTGGATAAAGATTTTCGTGTGGTCGCGGTTAGCTACCCTTTGCAGTATTTGACTAGTCGTATTGCGGGTGGCTTGGTTGCCGTCGATTGTCCGGTGCCACCGGACGTAGTAGATCCTTCCCAGTGGAAACCGTCACGAAAATCAATCTTGGCGATGCAGTCGGCCGATTTGGTGATCGCTAATGGTGTGGGAGCGAATTATGCAAAATGGTTGCCGAAAGTTAGCCTTCCTGAGTCGAGGCTTTGCCGGGTTGCAACCAAAGGCCTGTCCCTCTCGGACTACATTGCTGTTGAAGATGTATCGATGGTGCATTCTCACGGGCCTGAGGGAGAGCACTCACACCCGACGATGGTCTCGCGTACGTGGTTGGATCCAGCGATTGCAAAAAAACAGGCGGTTTACATTGCCGCGCAGCTTGAAAAAAAATACCCCCAGTTTGCTGCTGAGTTTGCAGTCAATCTGGCTGCATTGACCAAGGACTTGGATCGATTAACGGATTTACTGCAACCGAGTCCCGGGCAGGCGTTGGTGCCATTGGTGACTGCCACTCCACTGCAGAAGTTTTTCGCTCGTGCCGCAGGGGTGGGTGATTTGCATCTGACGTGGTTTGCCATTCCGGATGCCGGGCAGGCTGATTCGGACTTAAAGGCGGTGTTGAAAGGTGCAGAGGCAACAGAGGGAGTTGTCTTGTTTGATCGAGAATTGCCTTCGGCGGAGGTGCTTGCTGTGCTGAAAGCCCAAGGGGTTCGTCCGCTGTCGCTTGATTTGATCGATCAGCCACCTGAAAGTGGTGATTTTTTATCATCGCTTGAGGCCAATATTGTTGCCTTAAAAAAAGCGTTGGGTAGGTAGAAACCAGCGTCAGAGTGTTAAGGTCCGCCCATTCAGTTTGTCGCGGCAAAAGCTGCGAGTGATCATTTGTCGACGGGGGCGGTTAGTCTGCCAGCCGACGGGTTTGGCTGTCGCGTGAATTTTCAATTTAGCACACGGTGTCCATTGTGAAGTTGAGGTTTAATCTACGGGCGTTGATTCTCGTTGTTTCGCTGGTTTCAATGGCATTGGCCTTCGTGTCTCAAATGGGAGTGCGGGTCGCCAATTTTGAATTGATTGAAAACAATCTCGCGCTCAACACCGACGGTTTGGTGCAAGGGAAGATGTCGTTTAAGTGCACCACCAACGAGTATCCAGATTCGAATTGGATGTTTGAGTGTAATGTTGTGAACTTGCAAAAACCGGGCATCCTAGAATTGAAGCCGGGAGCATTGAGGAGGCTTAGGTATCGCGGTGTTGCGTTGGGGCCGTGGGGGAAAGAGGATCCTTACTCTAAATTTGTAACTCGCGGGTTAAAGATTCAGAAATCCAGTATCGTTGGCTTCGTGACTTATGAAACGGGTGCTGAGGTCATGATTAACGGTCAGCAGTAGGGTTTGCTCGAGGGTATTTCACCGCTGAAGAATCGCTTTCGAGCAGGTCCGTTGTTGGGTCTAAGACGTTTGTTCAAAGCCAGGCAATCCGAACGAGCTGCATTTTGTTCTTGCTAGTTGGGCAGTACTTGCTCGCAGGGTTAGTTCGCGGTGTTCAGACGGATTTTGACTCCGTTAGCAAAGATGGCGAAGTCGACGCCGGTAAAGTGAATTTCAAACGACCCCGTTTGTTCGTCGTCAATTCGGATTTTATTTGACGAAATCGAGGCGCAGTTGATGTCGTAGCATGCCAAGTCGATGCGGTCGAATCCGTCTTCTCCATTAACCTCAATGACGTCGCCAGTACGGGCGAGAAAAACTTCGTCGTTGTCGAAAATGTCTTCGCTCTTTGAGTTTGCAGTTTTTGAGTCAGTTTTTTCAATGGGTTGTAGAGGTGGAGATTGAATCGCTTGAGATTCGGAGTCTGCACGGTAGGCTCCTCTGATGAGTTCGATTTTTCCACTGGCGGAATCGCGGAAATTTCTAATGTCGTGTAGGGGCTCACTGGGTTCAGGTTTCAAATCAGCGACGATTGGATGCGGTTCTGTGGGAGTATTGGTGCGGGGCGTAATGACTGACAGCGGGTCGGAAAACCACGTGGCTGTTGGGAATGCTTCTTGAGTTGGCATGTTGTTTTGTTTTTCCAAGGGGCGTTGGGGGACATCGCCCGTCTTCGTCGTTTTACGGGGAGCTTCGGATTGCGTGTTATTTAAGGGGAGTTCATGAAGCGGCGAAACTGGCTCGTGGGGACTGGTTGTGGCTGGCGATTGACTCAGGCCCGCTGTTGAAAATTGACCGGGGATAGCGTTGTGAGGATTTTTGGAATCAGGTTTCGCCAACTCGGATGGGTCGATATAGGGATCGACGTTGGGGGCGTTTTCTATCGGTTCACCAGCGGCAGGTTTGCGTTCGGTACTTTGAGGTGACGACAAGGAGAGTGAAACGTAGTCGAGCGCGTCAAAATTTTGAGACGGTGGGTTACCTGGAATCGGAGGGTTTGAAGGTGGCGGAACGTTTTGGGATAAACGAGAGATGTTTTTTTCGAGTTCTTGTGCGGTAAACGCAATTTCTTCGGGGGTGCGAAGCTTGGGCTGCGAGGCCTTTTTCGTCTGAGTCTGCTCGGAAGTCACATCAAATGGAACCGCCGGTTTGTTTTTGGGATGTTGATTCATGTTCAAATTCCGGCACAAATACAATGGAAGTCGATACTGGTTCATCGGGATGAACTTGTTTGCAAGATGAATTCGCACTCAAGCTTGAGGGTTTTAAGGATTATTGGGAACTTAGATTTCAGAGCGGTTCTTGATTTTTCGCGGTAAAATTTGAGCGGTGTGTCCGGTTGACCGCCCAAATCAACTTTTCATATAATCCGCGGCTTATCTCCCAACATTTTGAATGTAATAAGATGAAAATACACGAGTATCAAGGTAAGCAGTTATTCCAACAGTTCGGCGTGAACGTTCTCGAAAACAGAGTCTCGCGGACTCCAGAAGAAGCCGCTGCGGCCTTCACTGAGCTTGGGGGAGCGGTTGCCGTTGTAAAAGCGCAGATCCATGCCGGCGGTCGAGGAAAGGGAACCTTTATCGAGAAGCCCGAGCAGCACGGTGTCCAGTTGGTTAAATCAGCCGACGAAGCTCGCGAGGCTGCTGCTGCTATGTTGGGCAACCATTTGGTAACGATCCAGACCGGGCCTGATGGGAAGAAGGTAAATCAAGTTATCGTTGAGGCGGGCTGCGACATTGCTCGTGAGCTGTACCTCGGAATCGTACTCGACCGTGCGAATAAACAACCGGTCTTGATGTGCTCGCAGGAGGGTGGCGTCGAGATTGAAAAGGTGGCCCACGAGACTCCTGAAAAAATCTTTAAAGAGCGTTTTGATCCGGCTCAGGGAATTGAAAGTTACCAAGTCCGAAAGCTTTGCAAGAAGCTTGGGATTGAGGGCAAATCGGTTCGCGCTGCTGACAAGTTCATGAAAGCGCTTTGCCGGCTTTACGTTGATACTGATTGTAGTTTGATGGAAATCAATCCATTGGTGGTCACAGGGGACGGCGGCCTCGTTGCTTTGGATGCTAAAATTAATTTCGATTCCAACGCTGCTTTTCGGCACAAGGAATGGGAGGAAATGCGGGATCTTTCGGAAGAGGAAGAATCTGAAGTACGTGCCTCAGCGGCAGGGCTTAGCTATGTCAAGTTGGAGGGTAACATTGGTTGCCTCGTCAACGGAGCTGGTTTGGCGATGAGCACGATGGACATTATCAAGACTCATGGTGGCCAGCCTGCGAACTTTCTCGACGTCGGTGGTGGTGCTAATGCAGATCAGGTGACGGAAGCTTTTCGAATCATTTTGTCTGACCCCAATGTTAAAGCGGTTTTAGTAAACATTTTTGGCGGCATCATGAAGTGCACCACGATCGCTGAGGCAATCGTGGTGGCTGCCAAGTCGGTCGGGTTCACCGTTCCCTTGGTTGTTCGGCTAGAAGGAACCGAAGTGGAAGAAGGACGCCGGATTTTAGAGGAATCTGACGTTGAGTTGGTGACTGCTACTGATCTGGGTGACGCTGCTGAAAAAGTCGTTGCGACACTGGGTTAATTCTCATTAAAGACGAGTTGCCGGGTGTTTTGAAAACCCTCTGCAATGCAAGTTACTAAAAATAAGCTGTTTCTAAAAAATCAATCATACGCGGAAGATCAATGAGCATCCTCATCAACAAAGATACTAAGGTCATTTGTCAGGGCATTACCGGGAACGTCGGTGAATTCCACACACGCGGGTGCCTGGATTACGGTACGCAAATGGTGGGTGGCGTAACGCCTGGTAAGGGCGGACAAACGGTTGCCGGCTTGCCAGTCTTTGACACCGTCGAGGAAGCCCGACTGCAAACGGGAGCAAATGCTACGATGATTTTTGTGCCGCCGCCTTTCGCAGCGGATGCAATTCTCGAAGCGATTGATGCGGGAATCGAAGTTGTTATTGCCGTAACGGAAGGTGTTCCGGTAATTGATATGGTGCGGGTTTATGACGCCGCTAGACAATCTAATTCTGTTTTGGTTGGGCCAAACTGCCCGGGTGTCATCACAGCCGATGAATGTAAAATTGGAATCATGCCCGGTTATATTCACCAAAAGGGTTGTGTTGGAATCATGAGCCGTTCGGGCACCCTGACCTACGAAGCGGTTTGGCAAACGTCAAATTTAGGGCTTGGGCAAACCACTTGTGTTGGACTTGGTGGAGATCCGATCGTGGGAACGTCGTTCATCGACTGCCTGCAAATGTTTCAGGACGATGATGAAACGGAAGCAATTCTGATGATGGGTGAGATCGGTGGAACGGCCGAAGAAGAGGCTGCCGCGTACGTCAAGGAACACATCACCAAGCCCGTGGCAGCGTTCATCGCCGGGCGAACCGCACCTCCCGGAAAACGCATGGGACACGCCGGTGCGATCATCAGTGGCGGCAAAGGAACTGCGGCGGAAAAAATCTCCGCTTTAGAAGCTGCTGGGATCGAAGTTGCAAGCAGTCCAGCTGATATGGGCGCTGCGATGAAGCGAGCAATTGAAAAAGCGAACTAGGCTAATTGCTACCGAGATGGTTTCTTTTGATTTGCCATTTTAGTAGTGGCGATTTGATTTCCTGCCAAGGTTTTTCCGCAAGCTGCGCTCTCCGCGCGGTTTGGTTGGCGGCGACGCGATCGCAATTAAATTAGCCTGAGGGCATTAGCGATTCGGTAATGAGTTCCTCGACGTCGTTCGGTCGTAAGCCAAGTTCTGTTAACACGCCCTGCGTGGGGGTTTCGCTCTGAGCCCAGGGCAGTGGCTTGCTTCTGTATTTGAATCTCACTTTTTTCCCAACATTGATGTTGGTGCAATCGAGCCAGACATGCTCTTTCAGGAACAGATTGGTTTGCGAATTCTGCGTTAGGCTGGCAGGCTCTGAAAAACGGAATTGGATTTTTGCGACTTCGAGGATTGAACGCTCTTCGGACATTTCAAGTCCATTCCAGTCTTCACACTCGATGATTTCAATCTCGCCTTGAGAGATGCCGTACTGAGTTGTGAGCCAAAGCCCAAGTGAAATCAGGGCGAGGCCGACAAATAAATGCCAGAGCTTTAATTGAAGTCTTGGGGGATTCAGCATTTTGTATTCCGTTTTACACAGTTGCAAATTTGGTAGTGGGTATTTGGCAGCGGTCTAAACCCAGTTCGAAACTTTTAAACGAATCGGGGGTTCAAGTTTGGAATCGACTGTCAGGTCGAGCTAAACACGCTGGCTAAACGGTGCTTTGAGGCGGGTTTCGGCGTTTCGCATGTCCCGCAACATCGAGCGCTGGGGCTCGTCTCTTTTTGTTTTATTTGTCCTTAATTGGGTGAGGTTTCTGTGAGGCGAACGTGCGTTGACTTGTTCGGTCGTTTGCCTGATCTGAAGGTTAAAAGATGATTCAAACGAATTGTGTCGTCCCGAAATCGTTGAGTAATTTGCAGTACCATTGAGAGACGGTTGAAGTGTAGTCTGGAAGCGACCGAGTGCCCCAAATTATTGAGAGGGTTCTCATAGTTTGAGAGGATGTTTTCGTGCGCTGTGAATCTTTGACGGCGTTCGCGCATGCTCCCTGATCATCGAAGAGGCACAACAACCCATCCAGTTTTATTGTTTGTCCTGTTTGATTAAACACATAGTTCGTATCTTCTGGGGCAATGCGAATCTTTAGCGGCTCAGATACCAAATCCAGATCGATGACGCTGATCGGCAAGCCGCTGTGGAGGGATACGACATTGCAGATATCCACTGGAAGATTAATGCCAGATAATCTGCTTTTTTCTACTGCCTGCCGAAGATATTCTGATGCTGGCTTACCTCGGCCGGTTGGTTTGTAGCCTCCGAATCGGAGCATGTCGCGGACGTGAGATTTGACGTCGGCTTTGCTGGCGATAGGAACTTCCAAAGGGAACGCAAGTTTTTCGACAATCGCGACTGGAGATGGGGTTTCACCGATCGGCTGATCGAATTCAGTAATCACAACTGCGGACTCAAGCAGCGGGTGCTCGTCGATTGCTAACATGGTTCGTTGAAGGTCTTTTAAAATTGTGGTTCAAAAAAAAGCGTAAATAAATGGGCCGATGGCAGTTCCCGTGAGGGCAATGAAGAGGCTGAATAATAGCAGGATAAAGAAAATTGGAGTCAGCCACCATTTCTTGTTGTGAATCAAGAAGTCGCCAAATTCGGTGAATACGTTAGGTTGCCTGGATTTCGATTTTTCCAGAAACGTCGCCGGTTTATTGTTTTTTTGCTGGTCGGGATTCACGAAATCAATACTGTCTAAAATAGCTGGTTTTATTGGGGGAGGGCTTGCGGGGACGCCAGTAAGATATCGTTTTCTCACCTGTTTGTGAAACAGGAATCGATTTGTTTTTAATTTTCAATCGGTAGACTAGGAGGCTGATAGGGCAAATGCAAAGGTAGTAAACTAGTAGTAAAGCTGTTTTTGATACGACCCACCTCATTGGAAATGTGATTATCTGCCATGCGTTCGAAACGCGGTTTAGCCAAGTGGTTTTTTGTTTTTTGGGTTCAGTCTCATGGTTGAATTCGGGTTGGTCCTGTTTTCTTAGATAGAAGTTCCCGATCGCCAAAGCATCGAGGTTGGTTTTCATGAAACATTGATACGCATCATCCGGTGAGCAAACGATTGGCTCTCCACGAACATTGAAACTAGTGTTCACGAGCATGGGGCAGTCGGTTCCATTCCGAAACCGATCGAGTAGTTGGTGAAGAATTGAGTTGTCGGATAACGCAATCGTCTGGATGCGAGAAGAGCGGTCCACATGCGTGATTCCTGGGAATTTGGTTGTCGGTACCGTTGAGTGCAGGTGGGCGGCGAACGACATTAGCGGCGATGACTGGTTGGTCGAAAACCATTTTTCAGATTCTTCCTGAAGAATGACGGGGGCAAACGGGCGAAATGGTTCTCGGAATTTGACCTTTTGGTTTAATTCATCCTGCACGGTTTGAGGGCGGGGATCTGCGAGGATACTTCGGTTACCTAACGCCCTGGGGCCAAACTCCATGCGATTCTGAAACCAACCGATGATTTTCTCGCTCGCCAGATCACTGGCGGCAGTATCCGTCAATTCGTCAGAAGAGAGTTCTTGGAAACTAGCGTTGTATCCCTTTAAGACGCTGCGAATTTGGGAGTCGGAGTACTCTGGGCCGAGGAACGGAGAACTGGTGACGTTGCTGCTTTTCGGGTTTTCGAGAATTTGATGCCAGGTAAACAGGGCTGCACCGATAGCGCCTCCGGCATCTCCGGGGGCGGCATTGACCCAGATTTTTTCAAACGGGCTTGCTTGGAGCAGTTTTCCATTGGCAACGCAATTTAAGGCAACGCCTCCGGCAATGCAGAGATGGTCGCATTGTGTTAGTTCATAGAGGTGATTGGCAATTTTTAGCAGGGCGGATTCGGTAACCAATTGAACCGATGCCGCCAGGTTTTTTTCTCGCTGGGTGATGGGAGATTCGGGCGTTCTCGGCGGGCCGCCAAAAAGTTGGTTGAATTTTGACGAAGTCATCTTTCTTCCGGTGCAATAATCAAAGAATTCCTGATTGAGCTGGAATGATCCATCGGATTGCAAATCGATTAGGTTCTCAAGGATCGTTTCCGCATAGTCCGGCGTACCGAATGGTGCCAGTCCCATTAGTTTGCCTTCTCCGCTGTTGATTCGAAATCCGCAAAAATAGGTAAAGGCCGAATAGAGCAACCCAAGTGAGTGGGGAAAGTGGAGTTCGTGTTGGAGTTGGATTTTTGAGTCAGCACCCATTCCGATCGCTGTCGTTGTCCATTCTCCTGCCCCGTCGACGGTGAGGATTGCGGCTTCTTTAAACGGAGATTGAAAGAACGCGCTGGCGGCGTGCGATTGATGGTGTTCGACAAAGAGAATTCGTTTTTTGTATCGTCCTTCCAGGCCCTTGGAGATGATTCGCGAGATGTACAGTTTACTTCGTAGCCAGATGGGAATCGAAGTCATGAACGAGTCCAGACCGCGGGGAGCGTTGGCTAGATGTGTCTCAAGGATGCGTTCAAATTTCAAAAACGGTTTTTCATAGAAGACGACGTGATCGAGTTCTTCAATCTCGCGGCCTGCTTGAGCCAGGCAGAAGGCGATGGCCTGGCGAGGGAAATTGGAATCGTGTTTTTTTCGCGTAAAACGTTCTTCTTGGGCAGCCGCGACCACGACTCCGTCGATCACCAAGGCGGCAGCGGAGTCGTGATAAAAAGCGGAGATGCCGAGAATTACGGACATTGGATCGTTACTGCTCGCATGACAATGTAAAACTGGATTATACTTCTGGTTGCGTTGGGAGGAACTCCGGTGGTGGAGGAATCTTGCAAGCTACTGGAAAATTGGGTGAGGAGATGGAGTGTCGGCTATCGAGGTAGGTTCAACAAAATCGTGGAAACGTTCGCTCTTGTTTCGAGTCGGTGCGATCGTCATTGGCCTGTTGCCGTTTTTGTTATTTGAATTAATGCTTTGGGGGGCCGGTTGGCAGAGTGCGGATGCGATCACCGACCCCTACATTGGCTTCACCGAAATTCGCCCCCTTTTTGAGCTGAGTGCGGAGGGGAGTGAATACGAGATTGCGTCCAATCGAATGCCCTTGTTTTGCGAGGCAAAGTTCCCGGCAACGAAAGCAGACAACGAGTTTCGTGTTTTTTGTATTGGGGGATCGACGGTTCAGGGGCGTCCTTTTGCTCCCGATACATCTTTTCCAAAATGGCTTCAGTTGCGGCTTGAGACACTTGATTCCACCAAAAAATGGACGGTCGTAAATTGTGGTGGAGTGTCCTACGCGAGTTATCGACTGGTTCCCATTGTTAAAGAGGTTCTCGAATACGAGCCTGATTTAATTGTGCTTTACACCGGTCAAAATGAGTTTCTGGAAGATCGTACTTACAGCCAGATAAAAACAGCACCTAGTTGGATCGGACGCACGCATGATCGGCTCTCTAAAGTTCGGACTTACAGCTTTTTAAGAGCGAGCATGATGGAGGCAAAGTCTCAGCCTGTCGATCCAGAAAATGTCTTGCCCGCGGATGTCGAAGCGAGATTGGATTTTCGAGGTGGTCTGGAGCAGTATGAACGAGATGATTTTTGGCGAAAGAATGTGATTGAGCATTTCGAACAAAATCTCAATGGGATGGTTCGAGCGATTCAAGCGGTAGATGTTCCTTTGATTCTGTGTAATCCAGTCACGAATTTAAGGGACGCCTCGCCATTTAAAAGCGAGCATTCGTCGAGTATGACCGATGCCCAACGCTCAAGATTCGAATCTGAATGGGACGCGTTAAACCAAGGGGCAGGAGCGCGAGTGGGGTGGCCCCAGATGAAATCGCAGTTGGAAAGCCTAGTTGAAATTAATCCCCGGCATGCGGGCGTGCATTATCGATTGGGGCAAGCCTATCAGCAGTTGGAGCAGTTCGAATCTGCAAAGCGTCATTTAATTTTAGCTAAAGAGGAAGATGTTTGTCCTCTGCGAATTGTGGAGCCGATGTACACTGCCATTGACCGTGTAGCAAAGGGAAATGCGGTGTCAGTGGTAGACGTCAAGGCATTTTTTGAAACGGTAGCCCCTGACGGGATTCCTGGCCGAGAGTCGCTGCTGGATCATGTTCACCCAACCATTTTTGGGCACCAGCAAATCTCGGAATTACTGTTGTTAGAGATGATTGATCAGGGGTTGGTTGACCCGAAAGCTGAACAACTTGATTGCGGAGATGTGTTTAGGGACCACTTGGGGTCGTTGCCCTTCATTTATTTTGAATTGGGCAAAGATCGACTAGCTGGCCTGAAACGCTGGGCTGAAGGGAAGGTGACTCGTGAGCGGACACCCCAATAAAACCTGTTGAGCGGTTGCAGGTTAAAATAGCTGTTCTAGCTCGCCCTGCGGGTTAACGCGAAACGGCAGCCAATGGATCGCGTAGTTGACAATTGAGATGTCGCTTTTGCGAGGCGGTAGTTGATGTTCTGTGTATTCGAGATTTTCAATGGCCAGCTTGCTACTTAGGCGATTTACGTCTTCTTCGAATTCTTGATTCAAGGTTTTGATTTCGGATTCAAGTTCCTTAAGTTTGTCCTCAGCTCGTCTTATGTCTGATTTTTCTTTCGAGGATCGGCTGTAAGAGCGGACGGATGAAGATGCGTTGCGAGTTGATCGTCGCCCCATCAAGACACCGACGAGGGTGGTTCCGAGGGTGGTCATCAAAGAGGTGCGGCTTTGTTCATATTGCTCGGTTTGGATTTCGACTTTTTCTTCCGCTCGCTTGATTTTCCCCTCGAGCGTGGCGAACCGTTTTTCATGTTTTTGTCTAAGTTTGTCTACTTCCCCATCACGGTGCTCAGACGCCATTTGTTCAATGCGTACTTTGAATTCGCCGAGCGTTTCTTCTGCATTGGAGTATTGTTTTAATTCCTCGCATTTCCACAGCTTGAGTTCGTGTTTTTGATACAAGAAGTCAACGAGAGACTTTTTCCATTGCGTATAGTTTTTTGAGGCTTGTAAGTCTGGAGCAGGGGTTGAGAGTGTGAGTTCGTCCACTGATTCGGGATTGGTGTTGAGTGGCGTCGAGACCAGTTGTGATTTCTCCCAGACTTCGTTGGGCATTTCCCCCGACTGAATAAACGTTAACAACGACCGGTCGAGCCATTGATCAATCTTATAAGAAGCTCTGACGTAATGAAGTCGTCCGGTCGCAAGCAAGCCCGGTTCATAGACAACGCGATCAGAGGGTTTGACGGTGCTTGAGGGTTGAACAATGAGTTGCGGAATCGAACTTGGGATCATCGCCTGGATTTGTGCTGCCGCAAGGGTTGGAGATTGCTGGACAGTGGGGCCTGAAAGTTTTGGGGGGGACGAGTTTGCGGGGCTTTCTGTTTTGACTTGCGAATCATCAGACGAAACGGGGGTGTGTTGTTGTGTTAGTTTCTGCAACTGCTTGCGCGTCAGTGGACCTCGAAGATAGGACATCGCCCATCGAGTTTCGAAAATAACTGGATGATCTTCGTGGACATTGTTCATAAGAAAAACGCGACTTCCGAGTCCAGCGAGAGTTTTTTCCATTTGTCCGCGATCAAAGCTTGAGCCAGCGTGGGTGGAAGCTCCCTCAAGCCCTTCAAGGACTCTCATTTTATCTCGTTCCGTTTGGAGGCGTCCCAAAAACCACGTGCCTGCATTTGACAGCCCTTTGTAGTCCAGGTCGACTGGGTTTTGGGTGGCGAGGACGCAACCCAGTCCGTAGGCGCGGGCCTGTTTTAGGAGGGTCAGCATCGGCTGTTTGGAAGGTGGGTTTTTGGAAGGAGGGAAGTACCCAAAAACTTCATCCATGTACAGGATCGCCCGTAAGCTTGAGGTGCCTGCCTGAGATCGCATCCAGGTGACCATTTCATTGAGGACGAGCGTCACGAAGAACATTCGCTCGTTTTCTGACAAGTGTGCGATTGAGATGATTGAGATACACGGTTTGCCGGAATCGGTATGCAGCATGCTTTTAATGTCGATCGGCTCTCCTTGCATCCAACTGGAAAACGACGGGGATGCAAGGAGGTTGTTGAGTGTCATCGCCAGTGCTTGACGATCTTTTTTGGAGAAAAAATCTTCCAGTTCCAAAATTCCAAAACGTTCGAATGGCGGGTCTAAGATTTGTTGAATCAAACTCGCTAGGTCTAAGTCCTGTTGCTGTTTCCAGTAGTGGTCGAGAATTTTAGAGATTAAAATGTGTTCAGATGAATTGATTGGATCAGCGTCAATGCCGATTAGTCCCAGCAGGCCCGATACTGCGGCGCTGATTCTTTCGTTGAGTGAGTCTGTCTGATTGACGATTTCAGGAGCAGGCGCAGCGAATGATTTCAAAATGTTGAGCGGTCGCCCGGAATTGCTGCCGGGGGTGTAGATGCGCATCTCAACTTTTTCCCGCATTCTTTTAATGCGGTCACCATCCTGGCCCCATCCGGCCAGTCCTTTTTTCCATTTGTCTGCTTCGGTTGTTGCGAATTCCTCGTTGGACAGCCCTTTCCGATCCGCTTGGCCTTCATCGATCCAGGGAAGGAATTCTTCTGCACTGAGCTCGGGAAAGGTTAAGAGCAAGTTTGAGATGTCACCCTTGGGGTCGATAACGATTGCCGGGATGTTGTCCATTGCGGCTTCTTCGAGCAGGTCAATACACAATCCTGTTTTCCCACTTCCGGTCATGCCGACGACAACGGCGTGCGTGCAGAGATCGCGAGAGTCGTAAAGCAGGTGTTGTTCGGTTCGCTCGCGGCGATCCATGTCGTATTGTTTGCCCAGATAAAATTGGCCAAGTTTTTCAAAGATTTCGTCCTGCATGGGCTTTGCTTCCTGCGGCGTTGTTTTCTGACTTCGGGAATAAGTATGGCGTTGAAACCGGAGATTTCCAACCCGTACTGCGGGTGTGCTGATTAGGCGGCAGAGGCGCTGGACAGATCAGTCCTGCAGACAAATCAGCGGCCAATTCGTATGATCTAGCTGAGTCGCAAGGTATTGGAGTGATGGTTCTACAAGGTCTTAGAGATGAAAACGCTGATAAAAAATGCTGTGGTTGTTTTACCGGAGGGATCGGTTGAAACCTCTGTGTTAATTGACGGAACGAAGATTGCGGCGATTGATGCAGCGATTCACACGGCGGTTGACCAGACTGTCGACGCGAGTGGAAAGCATTTAATCCCGGGAGTGATTGATGACCAGGTTCACTTTCGTGAACCGGGATTGACCCACAAAGAAGATCTCGTTCATGCTTCACGGGCCTGTGCGAAGGGGGGAGTGACAAGCTTTTTGGAAATGCCCAATACAATCCCCAATACGGTGACGGTGGATGTATTACACGATAAATTAAAATTGGCCCAAACTCGTTCGCTTGTTAATTACGGGTTCTACATTGGGGCAACTACTGACAATGTCAGTGAACTTCGGCACGCCCGGCGAACCCCCGGGATTAAAATCTTTATTGGATCGAGCACGGGCAACCTCTTGGTTGATGAGCAGGCCGCGCTAGAGACTATTTTTGCAGAGACCAGTCTGCCAATTTGCGCCCACTGCGAGGACGAAACAACCGTCCGGGGAAATGCTGCTCGTTATGCAAGTTCAAAAGATATTGCAGACCACTCCCGTGTTCGCGACCATCGAGCGGCTTTCCTTGCAACGCAGCGGGCGATCGATCTTGCCGTTCGCCATCAACATCCTTTCCATGTGCTGCATGTTTCGACAGCGGCTGAGATCGATTTGATTGCTGCTGGAGGTGATTTGATTACTGCTGAAGTTTGTCCTCATCATTTGTTTTTTAATGTGGAGGATTATGCGTCGCTCGGGTCTTTGGTCAAGATGAACCCGTCCATCAAAACCGAAACCGACAATCAGAAATTATGGCAGGCGTTGCTTGACGGTGTGATCACAGTCATCGCTACGGATCACGCTCCACACACACTCGAGGAAAAGCAGCAACCTTATCCCGAGTGCCCATCGGGGCTACCTGCCGTTGAAAACTCATTGGCATTGATGCTCAACCAGGTGAGCCAGGGGAAATGTACGTTGGAGCAAGTGGTGAAGTGGATGTCCGCTGAACCGGCGAGAGTATGGCAAATAAAAAACAAAGGAAAGATTGAGGTTGGCTATGATGCCGATTTGGCATTGGTTGATCTCAACCTGACACAAACTGTCCTTAATGAAAACCAGGAAACTAAATGTGGTTGGACTCCGTGGCATGGTACTGAGCTTGCGGGATGGCCAATCGCGACATGGGTGATGGGACGCCAGGTCTTTCGGATAGAAGATGGCCAATCTCAATTTGATTCTTCAGTGCTCGGGCAGGAAATCGAATATAAACACTAAGACTCGCCAATAAATTATTTCCCGGAGATGGATTGGGGGATTTAGCCAGTACTTCAGTTTTTTTTCCGTGGTTTAGGGCGAGCACCAGTCGTCGGTCGGAGCGTCGTGGATTTCGGTTGTTTCTGGTTGCAGCGTTTCAATTTTCGCGAGTGCGGATTGGATTGGCTCTGGTTTCGTTAAAAGGCCGATGTGCAATGCCATCGTATGGTCACGCCCCGGGGCAAGATGGACGGTGCGGCCATGTTGCTTTTCGAAGGAATGGGGGTTGGGGAAGTTCGTCGCTGGTTCAAGGCCTGTGACATATCCGTCTGATGTGCCGACCGTGTTTTTCCAAAGTGAGAAAAAAGGTAGCTGAGATGTGTTGTGGCGGATCGTAACAGCTTGCGACTGTTGGGCGTTACTGAGCATGACGAGTGATTCTTGTTTGGCATCGGCAGCGAGTTCCATAAAATAAACTTGCTCTGCGTAGTTAGGATCGGGAGCGTCGAATTGATTCCAATGATCCAGGCCGGATGCTGCGTGTGGATTGCGTGGAACAAGTTTTTTCACGGGTGCGAAAAAGTGGCTCCCTTTTTCGAGGATAGGTGAGCCAAAGTTGTTGTGGTACAGCATCTGGATGTTGTCTGGTCGGTCAGAGAGGTTGGTGACGCAATCGGTGATCGAAATTTCAGCCGAATCCAGCTGCATGCTGATTGTTGTTTCCAGGCGAAGGCGGTGGAAGTGGAATCGGTTTTCAACGACCGTTCCTTTCACTGTGATTCTGCCCTCTGCTTCGTCGACCGCAACACTTAATTGGCTGGCCGGTAAGTTTGCGATTCGACCATGCAGCGGCCAGATGAGTTGGCCGTTGGCGTCAAATTCAGGGGCTCCGTTGCTGGCCAGTCCGCATCGGACCAGCATTTCGTCGAAGCCGTCGAGCCACCCGAGGCCGCTTGGTTCGTTTACGTCGACCCACATTGGATGAACGGGGCCTGAAACCGGTGAATCCCAGCCGAACCGTACATCGCCGTCGTTGGCTCGCCAAATCCCCATCCCTCGTGTTGGGAGAATATCGATTGACTTGCTGCCACAGCGAATCGTCAATTTTTCCACTCCGCAGCTCTGCCCTGCCCCCATTCGTTGAAAATCCCAACCGAGAGTTTGGGAGCCTCCACTGAAACTTTGTTGGGAGTTAAAAGAAAGGGCGCTGAGGTCGGTAGTGCAGGAATTCATGTTTTTTTTCACTCTCGTGTTGAAGAAAAAGTTACTAGCTGGTGAATGCTTGCAGAGCTTCCCAAAACAGCTTAAAACTTTTACTTCGTTTACGCATGTCCTTGTTCGAAAAATAATTAGATATGGTCTCTTCGCAGTCTTTACCGGTAACCTCAACTGACAACGTGCGTCAAATTCTTGACCGAGCCATGGATGCGACGGGAGGGCTTTTGCGGCTAACACCGACTTGGGTTCCGAGGAGCTTTCTACACCCCGGGAAGCGGATTCGACTGCATCCCGATGATTATTATGCCATGGGGGCTGAGCGAGGCGGGATCGATGAGCGTTGGTTTGGTAGCACTACAGAATGTGCCAACGAAAATCGGGAAGCAACCGAGGGTTTAAGTTTTTGTCGTTTTGAGGGGGAAGCGTTCCTTCTTCGAGATGCAGTTGACGAATCCGGGGCGGCTTTGATTGGATCCCAAATGTGGGACAAATACAAAAAGTGGCCTGTGTATTCAAAGTTTTTTGACAACATGGGGCCGATTCCCCACCACATGCATCAAAGTTTTGACGATGCAGCACTGGTTGGCCAGGAGGGGAAACCGGAGAGTTATTATTTCCCACCTCAGTACAACAATTGTGATAATAATTTTCCTCACACGTTTATGGGGCTGGAACCGGGGACGACTAAAGACGATCTTCGGAAGTGTCTTGAGAACTGGAGCAAGGGAGAGAATGGTATTCTCGACCTCTCGAAGGCTTATCGACTGAAACGCGGAACCGGGTGGTTGATTCCGCCGGGAGTCCTGCATGCTCCCGGTTCATTGTGTACTTATGAACCACAATGGGGCAGTGACGTTTTTGGCATGTTTCAAAACATTGTTGAAGGGCGGTATGTTCCGTGGTCGCTGTTGGTTAAGGACATGCCAGAAGAGAAGCATCAGGATCTCGATTTTATTATTGGGCAACTCGATTGGGAAAAAAATGTTGATCCGAATTTTAAGGATAACAATTATTTAGAACCGATTGTTGCTGATCAGGGACCGGGTTGGTGTGACCGCTGGATTGTTTACGGAACTGTTGACGGTGAGCAATTATTTACGGCTCGCGAATTGACGGTGGATCCCGGTTGCAAATGCACATTGAAAGATCCTGGGGCAAGCAGTTGGATTACGGTACAAGGCAAAGGGCGTCTCGGATCGCTTGATTTACAGACTCCGGTGATCATGCGTTACGGTCAGCTTAGTGAGGATGAAGTATTTATTTCGCACCATGCGGCATCGGGCGGGGTCGAAGTTGAGAACAATGGTTCTGAGCCATTGGTTGGGCTGCGGTATTTTGGTCCAAACACGTGGGATGACTTGCCGCCGGTTGGTGGACATAAAGCGTGATCAGCGGATCGCCATGCCTCGAACTCGTTAGATAACAAATCAATCACCTGATTTACGTCAGAATAGATAAAAAGGGAACAGATGAGCAACCAACTAAAACTTCATAACGCGATGTGGCCTGGACTTGTTGGCAAGGGAACGGATGAGGGTCAGGAACCGCCAATCAGTCTTGAGCGAATGCTCGATCTGACCGTAGCGGCGGAAGTGAATGGCCGAAAATTTGAAGGCGTTGACTATTTTCTGTTTCTTCCCCATACCGATCCAGATGCGTCGGAAGACGAATTGCGTGGCATCGCGGATCTAATTCAGAGCAAGGGGTTGAATGTCGGTACGCTGGTAGCCCCAGTGTGGCCGGGCACTGTCGGTGACAGTGCGATGGGAGACACGGAGGCGACCGACAAGTTTTTAAGCGCCGTTAAAAAGGCTTGCCATATTGCCAGCGTTTTCAATGATCATGGCGTTCGGTCGTACGGTAGCATTCGAATTGATTCCGCCGAATTTGGAGTAGATCAATGGCGAGAAAATCCGGGTGCTAACACAGCGAAGATCGCCGCCACGTTCAAAGAGGCCGCTAAGATTGCAGCTGACCATGGCGAGCGACTTGCCGCCGAGGGAGAGATCTGCTGGGCCGGGATGCATTCTTGGAAAGACATGCTCGACCTGCTTGAAGAAGTCGGAATGCCTGAAACACTTGGTTTTCAAGCCGACCTCGCTCACACTTATCTTTACCTGATGGGGTACAACGCCCCTGAGCATGCTCTGTTGCAGGACGGTTATTCAGAGGAAGAGTTTTGGGCTGCCTACAAAACGATGACGGATAAGTTGCGACCTTGGACGATTGATTTTCACGTAGCTCAAAACGATGGTGAAGTCCACGGTGCTGGCGACCATGATAAAACAGGGAAACACTGTCCTGCCGACGACCCCAATGGAAAGCTGGACATCGTCGAGTGTTCCAACTACTGGTTACAAGATGCCGAATCGAGAGGAATCCAGCACATTTGTTGGGATGGATGCATGTTCCCGAACGCAATGCTGGAATCACCTGAAACGTGGAATACGATTCTGGCGTCGATGATTGCTGTTCAGGAAGCTCACGGCTAGAGAGATACTGTTCAAGTATTGCCTGAGGGGAAATTATTTTGTTTCCCTCGTGAGTGAAGCGATGGTTCAGTTGCAAGGTCGTTCGCGGTTGCGAATGTTGGCCTAATTAAAAAGTCACAGATGAATTTTAACTCTTGAGGAATCGGAAACATGGCCAAAAAGCCGCTTAATATTGGAATGATCGGTTACGGATTCATGGGCAAGGCTCATACCAACGCATACGCGACCGTGGGAAATTTTTTCGAACTTGAGCACGAACCAGTCTTGAAGGCGCTTTGCGCTCGCAACGCAGAGAAGGCTCAGGAGTTTGCGGACAATTGGGGCTATGAGTCGGTGGAGACTGACTGGCGTGCTTTGATTGCCCGTGACGATATTGATGCGGTCGATATTTGCGTGCCTAACAATCTCCACAAAGAAATTTCAATTGCGGCTGCAGAAGCGGGCAAGATGATTTTGTGTGAAAAGCCGATTGCGATGGATGTCGCTGAGGGTGAGGAGATGTGTGAAGCGGTTGAAAAAGCCGGTGTCAATAATATGGTCTGGTACAACTACCGACGCGTCCCTGCGGTGACATTCGCAAAAAATATTATCGACAGTGGGAACCTTGGTCGAATTTTTCACTACCGAGCTAATTTCTTACAGGATTGGACAATCTCGGAAGACCTGCCCCAAGGTGGTGAAGCGCTGTGGCGATTGGATGCCGACGCTGCCGGTTCCGGAGTTACTGGTGACCTGTTAGCACATTGCATCGACACTGCAATTTGGCTCAATGGTGGGATCAAAGATGTATCGGCGATGACGGAAACGTTTATCAAAGAACGCGTACATCAGGATACGGGAGAAGTTAAAAAGGTAACGATTGATGACGCCTGTGCATTCTTGTGCCACTTTGACAATGGCTCGCTGGGTTTGTTTGAATCAACTCGATACGCGCGAGGGCACAAAGCCCTTTATACGTTCGAAATCAATGGTGAACATGCTTCGATTAAATGGGATCTTCACGATTTGCATCGACTAGAATACTTCGATCATCGGCTTGAAGGTCCGATGCGTGGCTGGCGATCAATTCACGTATCCGATGGCGATCACCCTTATATGGGTAATTGGTGGGTGCCGGGTTTAAATATTGGCTACGAGCATAGTTTCGTTCATCAGGTTGCTGATTTCATCAAAGGGCTTGAGACAGGCACTCCTGCTGGCCCGACCTTTCGTGAAGCTCTCGAAACACAAAAGATTTGCGATGCTGTTTTGAAAAGCGGTGCGTCGCGAAGTTGGCAAGATGTTTAGATAACCGATTTTCGGGGAGTGAAAATTTAGGGATCGTAGCTTCGAATGCTTTCGTGAGTGTTCGGGCAGAATTTATGGCGGCAGGTTGATTTTTTAGGTTGTTTTGTCGCGATGAACTCGTTTGCCCATGCTTTGCCTTTTTTAGATGATCCCTATTTCGCCGTAGGCTGTTGTATTCCAGATTGGTTATCGGCCTGTGATCGAAAGTGTCGTGCTCGCGAGCGCCGCGCGTCGGCGTTTGCTGAATCGGATGACCCACTGATTGCCAAGGTGGCCCGCGGGGTTGTCCAGCATCATCAAGATGATTCGTGGTTTCATCAAACCGCTGCTTTCAACCAAATGGTGGTGGAATTTTCTGTATCACTCCGGGATGTGTTTGATGACAATCACTCGTTACGCCCGAGGTTCTTTGGGCACGTTGTGATTGAACTATTTCTTGATGCGTTTCTAGATCAGAAGTTTCCCGGTGAACTGGAGAGGTTCTACGACCAGATTGAATTAGTCGACGTGGCTTGTGTTGAGAACGCCGTCAACTTATTTGCCAATCGCCCAACCAATAAGTTAGTAGCGGGGATTGAGCGGTTTCGGCAGGATCGCTATTTGTTCGATTATCGTACCGATCCTGGCGTTGCGTTTCGTATTGGTGGCGTTTTTAAACGACTTAAGCTGGAGCCGTTCGACGAGCGGATTTTAGATTGGATGCCGACGGCGCGTCAGCAGGTGATTGAAAATGCCCCCGCTCTCTTGGTTGCTTTGAAACGCCCTTTCTAACGTGAGCGAATCAGCCTAGATGAATCATTGTCTGTATTCGTCCCTGCTGTATGTCTCTGAAGTGGCGCTTGAAGGTTGTTTTCGTAGCAAGTGAATCGCTTTGCTGGTTGCTGGGGTAGCAAAATCGTTATAACCCTCACCAATTTGGAACACACAGGCGGTTCGTGAGGGAAATAGAAACGAAGGGCGTGAGTTGAAAACTACATTTCAATGGCGATTTTTCAATTGGAAGTAGGGTCGAGAAATACGAAAGAGGAAAAAATGGGGTTGTTTTCTACGCGAACAAAAAAAGGAATGACCGACGCCATTCCGTACATGCGCCGCATTGTCGACCTAACAACACCCACCCTGCTACGGGCGAATGAGAGTCGGCAAGAGAATCGCTATGTACGTGGTCTTCCTGTGGCTCTGTGTCCGTGGGTTGACGGTAAGCCAGACCCCTCTGTTTTAGCTTTAGGGTTCACGAAAGACCTAAGTGATGGTGGTCTATCAGTTCTCACCACGACCGAGCTCGATTCGGATGAGGTTGTTTATTCGATTTTGGTTGATACGGATGTCACGTCCGAGTTGTGGTATTTTCATGCGTCCATTTTGCGTCGGAATACTGCCTTTGGCTTTCTTGAGTACGGAATGAAGACAAACGGTTTTTTGAATGAAAATTTTCGATTCGAACTGGCTGATCTTGATTTGTTGTTAACGACGCCGCCAACCGATAACTAGCATCGCTTAGTCTGGAAATTATCTTGCTAGTCCTCCGCTGCAGATTGCTTTTCTAAGCTGCTGATTGGTTTGCTGCGCTGTCTGGGTTGCTTTTCGTTATATCTTAACGATTGGAATGGGTTATACTGAGGACGTCCTAACTGAGAACGTCCTAACTGCGAGCGTTCTAGCATCGCCCAAGAAGTCCCGAGCGATTTGGTGAACATGAAATCTGTGAAATATATAGTTCGAGATAGTGGTCGGCTTTTTTGCCTGATTTCTGTTTTTTTTGCCCAACAATTTTTCTCTCCGCCGCTGTTTGCATTGCAGGAAAATAATGAGGTTGATTTCAATCGTGACGTGAAACCGATACTTTCAGATCGTTGTTTTCTTTGTCATGGGCCCGATGCTGAAACCCGCGAGTCCGATCTTCGATTAGACACTGAGTCCGGGGTCGCAGGGGTAGTTGTCGCTGGGAAACCGGAAGCAAGTGACCTAATCGAAAGGATCCTCTCGGAAGATGAGGATCACATGCCTCCGGTTGATTCGAATTTGTCCTTAAGTGCCGAGGAAATTAAGACGCTTGAGTTGTGGGTTGCTCAAGGAGGGAACTGGGAACAGCACTGGTCTTTCGTGCCGCCCAAAAAAGTGCAGTTGCCTAAGTTGGATAGCGTTTGGGGTGCCAACGCGATTGACCAATTTATTTTAAGTCGTCTTGAGCGGGAAAAGCTTAAGCCATCGTTGCCTGCCACTAAGAACGTGTTGCTGCGTCGGGTGACTTTTGATCTAACCGGCCTCCCGCCGACGATCGAGGAGTTGAACGCGTTCAAAGCAGATACCTCTGACGAAGCTTATGAAGCAGTCGTTGATCGCTTGCTGGCTTCCGAACGTTACGGCGAGCGAATGACCTCGGATTGGCTCGATGTTGCCCGCTACAGCGATACTTTTGGCTATCAAGTGGATCGCGATCGATTTGTCTGGCCGTGGCGAGATTGGGTAGTGCGCTCGTTTAACCAAAACATGTCTTATGATCAGTTTCTCACCGAGCAGATTGCGGGTGACCTTTTACCGTCGGCAACGGACGATCAAATTTTAGCCACGACTTTTAATCGTCTTCATTCTCAGAAGGTAGAGGGAGGGAGCGTTGAGGAAGAATTTCGTGTGGAGTACGTCGCGGACCGGACCCATACGTTTGCCACGGCGTTTCTTGGTTTAACACTGGAGTGCGCTCGATGCCACGATCATAAATACGATCCGCTTTCACAAAAGGAATATTATCAGCTTTTTTCTTATTTCAATAACATCGACGAATCAGGGCTTTATTCCTATTTTACTAATTCGACTCCCACGCCCACGCTGCGACTCCTGAAGCCGGAGCAGAAGAAAAAATTGGCGACCCTAAAAACAAGCCTGATGGAGGTTGAGCGGAGCCGTCCCGAAAACTCGTCTCAGGGTGGAGGAAGAAAAGGAATCGAGAAAGTGCTCGAGGTAAAGGGCACTGATCCAGTTGAGGTAGTTGATTTTAACGCAGTCGGCGGAGGGAATGAAAAGACAACAGACGCTCGGGGGAATGCAGCGGTAAAACTTTCGGGCGATGACGCGATAGGGCTAAAGACGGGTAACTTCACGCGGTACCAACCATTTTCGGTAAGTCTGTCGATGAACACTCCGGATAAGAAAGAGCGAGCGGTAATTTTTCACCGCTCGCGAGCTTGGACGGATGCCGCAAGTCGAGGTTATCAGTTGTTGATCGAAGATGGGAAATTGAGTGCCTCGCTCATTCATTTCTGGCCTGGCAATGCGATGCGGGTCAAGACGAAACAAGAGATACCTCTCAATCAGTGGATTGATGTCTCAGTTGTTTACGATGGAAGTGTCGATGCCGCTGGTCTGTCAATTTTTGTTGACGGTCAAGAAATGGAACTCGAGATTGTAAAAAACAAGCTCACCAAAAATATTACCGGAGGTGGTGGTAACAACATTGCAATTGGTCAGCGGTTTCGGGATCGCGGATTTACTAACGGGTTGGTTTCTTCATTCAAAGTTTATGATCGTCAGCTTTCGAGTTTAGAGATTGCTCTGGCTCATAATCCTGAGCAATTCAAACAGGTTCTTTTAGATTCAAACGCAAACGGGGAATTGTCTAGTTTGCAATTGCGAATGCTCGCCGAGCATCTTGAACTGAATGACTCAGAAACATTCAGTAAATACCGCACAAAATTAAAATCTGCTCGTCAGGCATTGTGTGGTGAGTTGGATCGTGCCACTGAAATTATGGTGATGCGGGAGATGGATCAACCAAGGGACGCGTTTGTTTTAGGACGCGGGTTGTATTCGAGTCGGGAAGAAAAAGTATCCGCGGCTACGCCCTCAGTATTTCCCGCAATGGAGAGTACTTTACCTCGCAATCGGCTTGGACTTGCTCGTTGGTTAGTCGACCCAAACCACCCTTTAACCGCTCGCGTGGCGGTGAATCATTACTGGCAACTGGTTTTTGGCGAAGGGATTGTGCGTACGCCTGAAGATTTTGGGAGTCAGGGAGCCCTGCCGACCCACCCTGAATTATTGGATTGGCTGGCATTAGATTTTGTGGAGCATGGATGGAATGTAAAGCGCCTGATGAAGCAACTGGTGATGTCATCTGTCTACCGGCAATCGAGTCAGGTGTCTGACGAAATGTTAAAGCGTGATCCTGCAAATGAGCTTCTTGCTCGCGCTCCCTCTTACCGATTGAGCGCAGAGATGTTGCGGGATAATGTTCTTGCAACGAGTGGTTTATTAATTAATAAAATGGGCGGTTCACCTGTCCGGCCTTACGAGTTGGCGGCTTCCTTTAAGCCAGTTAAACCGGATGGGGGAGAAGGGCTTTATCGTCGTTCGTTATACACCTATTGGAAGCGAACCGGTCCAGGTCCCGTCATGATGGTGTTGGACGCATCGAAGCGCGATGTCTGTCAGGTAAAACGGGAGCGAACTTCGTCGCCTCTTCAGGCGCTTGCGATGTTAAATGGTCCTCAGTTTGTTGAAGCGGCACGGGGGTTGAGTCACCGGCTAATCGCAAGTAATCAGGGGCAACCGGTGGGGAAGTTGGTTGATGAAATGTTTTTGGCGCTGACGACGAGACGTCCCACGGGAGAGGAGCGGTCGGTTGTGGCGGAGCTTTATCGAACGCAATTGGAATATTTTCAAGCAAACCCTGATTCGTCAATTGAGTATTTGTCGAATGGGAAATTCGGCGACTACGGAAAGTTAAAGTCTGGGATGAAGATTTTATTTCCGGCCAACGATCACGATTTTAGGCTTGGGGAAACGCCGAATGGTACTGAAAAATTTCAAGGAGAATTTGGACGGGCGAGTGCATGGGGGCGCGTGCTGACGGCAAAGGAAGTCAATAGGCTCTATGGAGTCGATCGAAATCAGGCTTTGGATGCAAATTGGAAGTTTGAGCTCTCCAATCGTAAACCCATCAAAGCAACGTCGAATGAAGCGATCGGTGAAAATCAGGAACTGAGTCAATCTTTTGTGTTTGAAAATTCATCGAAGCTCAAGTTTTCCAAGGGCCTTACTTTCGAGGCATGGGTCAAGCCAAGTCGCGGTGGATTAGGTCGAATTTGGGACAAGATTACTCCCGGTGGTGGCTCGGGTTTGTTGCTCGACCTGCATGGCGGACTGCGATTTATCTGTGGGAGTGTGGTTCGCATGGCGGACCGTGCTCCGGCAGTAGGTCAGTGGTCTCATCTCGTCTGTACCGCGGATATGAAATCAGGGCAGGTATGCTTTTACATCAATGGGGCACCTGCTGGCGGTGATTTTTCCGATCCAGTTGAAGTGGATGATTCTGAAGATTTAGCCGTGCTGGCTGCGTGGTCAAGTGTCGCCAATGCTTTATTCAATTACGATGAATGTGTAACTAAACGGTAGAGAGTTAATGAGCCATCAATGCACAGGATATTCGGACAGCGCCGGAATGCCGCGCCGCCGATTTCTCAACCAATTTGGGATGGGACTAGGGGCGGTCGCTCTCAGTGATTTGGTGAAAAGTGATCTGCCCGCTGACGACAGTAGCGGTGGTGCAATGGATCAGTTGCATCATCCTGCAAAAGCCAAACGCGTCATCTTCTTATTTCAAAGTGGTGGCCCGTCACAAATCGATCTTTGGGATCACAAGCCGCACTTGAATAAGGTTCAGGGCGAGCAATTGCCTGAGTCGATTCGTAAGGGGCAGCGGCTGACCGGGATGAGTGGCAATCAGTCAAGTTTTCCATTGGTGGGATCTCCATTCAAATTTGAACAGCAAGGAGAGTCTGGGCAGTGGATGAGCGAACTGTTGCCTCACACTGCTGGAATCGCTGATCGGATGTGTGTGATTAATTCGATGTATACGGAGGCAATTAATCACGGCCCCGGCGTCACGTTTCTACAAACTGGATCTCAGTTTCCCGGTCGCCCGAGTATCGGTGCTTGGTTGAGTTACGGACTGGGAACGGCCAATCAGAACCTCCCATCGTTCGTCGTAATGGTCACCAAAAATAAAGGTGGGCAACCGCTTGTTTCTCGGCTTTGGGGAAGTGGTTTTCTTCCCGCGCGTCATCAGGGAGTGCGATTCCGATCGGGAAAAGATCCCGTGCTGTATTTGAATAATCCGGCAGGAATCGACCGATCCAGTCGGAAGCGAATGTTGGATGCGATTGATGCGTTGCATCACATGCAATTGGAGAAACAGTTTGATCCATTGTTGGAGACAAGGATTGCACAGCACGAATTAGCTTTTAACATGCAGGCCTCAGTTCCAGAGGTTGTTGACATGTCGGGTGAGTCAAAAGAAACGCTCGAAATGTATGGCCCCGATGTTCACAAGCCGGGCTCATTTGCAGCCAATTGTCTTTTGGCTAGACGGCTGGCTGAAAAGGACGTGAAATTTATTCAGCTTTACCATCCAGGTTGGGATCAGCACGGAGGGTTGCCTGGTGGTATACGTAACCAGTGTCGTGAAACTGACCAACCCTCTGCTGCTCTGGTAAAAGATTTGGCGGCTCGCGGGATGCTGGACGATACCTTGGTGGTTTGGGCAGGTGAATTCGGACGCACTAATTATTGTCAGGGAAAATTTAGTGGTGGTAATTTTGGCCGAGATCATCATCCTCGTTGTTTTTCGCTCTGGATGGCGGGAGGTGGAGTCAAACCGGGTGCCCAATACGGAAAAACTGATGAGTTCGGATATAACGTCATCGAGAATGGAGTGCACGTCCATGATCTCCAGGCAACCTTGCTGCATCTGCTGGGAATTAATCATGAGCAATTAACCTACCGCCACCAGGGTCGCAGGTATCGTTTAACGGATGTGCATGGAGAGGTGGTCCGAGGAGTCTTGGCCTAACGAGACCGATTCAATGGTCGGTAGAAGCTTCAACGCGATTATCCGAATACGGGTTCTCTTCCTGCAGCACTAACACGAAGGTCCTTGAATTCGTCATGGGCAAATTGCTCTTCGAGGTAGGCTATTTGCATGCGATGACCGGCCGGTCCGGCGGCGGCGGTATCGACGCAGAGCGTCGCCATGCCCCAGCGTCGATCAAAGGGAGTTTGGTTGATGCAAAGTATTTGTATTTTGTCGAAAAACGTAATGCTCGTTTTTCGATTGAAAATACCGCTTCGATAAATTACCTCGTTGGAACGTCTCGCGTATTGCATTGATTTTCCTTTTTTGACCGCACGTGCCAGCAAGAGTGGGAGCAGGATTAGACCGGGAAGCCAGCCCCACGCGAGGGAGACTGCCAGCCCAGTTAAGGTAACGATCACTGTTTGGATACAAGCAAGCCGGACGAGTCGATTGGTAGTTCTCGGTGAAACCGTCTGGAATTCTAGGTTCGCCTCATCCCAGATTAAATCAGGCCGGAGGCTTTGAATGATGGGAGTGACGTGGTCCTCGGCAATGACGGGGATGAACCACCGCTTGGAAATTGACTCAGTCGAGTTTTCATTCTGGCTTGAATCTCCACCAGCTGTTTCGATCCGAATTGCCGCTAATCCCCACCACCTCATCAATAAGGATCGGTGTATGCTAATGAATTGAATTCTCTGGATTGGTATCGACGCGCTTACTTTGGTCCAGAGGCCGCAACTGATGCGAAGGTCGTTCCCGTTTCGCTGGAGTTGGTAACCGTGAAATCGAATAATATACCAACCAACGCCAAGGAGACGGATCAGGCCCAAAACGAGGATCATGGCTGCCAGTGAAAGACCAATGACGACCCAGCGAGACTGAGGAGCATCTGGGAGTTCCGGTGCACCATTGGCGTCTCTAATGAATTTCCCGATGCTACTGAAAGCGAAGTTAAATTTGTCGTTGGCGAACTGGGAAATGACGCCAAGGGCAATACTGACCAACACCAATCCGCGATTGCTTGCCAACCCTGCTTTGACTAGCCAGGCAACTGGAATCTTTAACAAATCTTCGGATTCGCTGGGTGAGAACTCGTTAATTGGTTGGGAAGGCCCGTTTTCGACCGCAGGTAAATCACCGACTGGCGTGTTCGTTTGACTGGCTTTTGCCAGATATGCGGGACTGTCAAAAACGGCAGACCGTAATGAATTCATTTTGTCGACGGAAAGCACACGGAGAACCGCTTCAGGTTTCGTTCCGCTGGCCGTTTCAATTTTAACCTCAGCAACTTTCAAAAGTCGGTGCAATGGGTTTTGTACCGAATCAATATTCTGAATTCTCGCCAATGGCACCGTGCGGATGTTGCGATTGAGAATCCCCTCGCGGACGATGAGTTGGTTGTCGGAGATGCAGTATCGAAGTGTGAAATAACCGAAAATTGAATGAAGGAGTGTTGGGATTACCAACATTGCCGAGATGATTAATAAGAACCCTTGGCCTTCGGTTGCTCCATAAAAAAGCCCAATGGCAACGGGCAGGATGTAAGTCTTAACGTGGGCAAGGAAATCGAAAATCAGAGATGTCGGATGCAAGAACGACATCTGCGCCGTTGGCGTCATTGCCGCGCCGTCTGCTCCGAATTGATTTTCATGCGTTGATAAGCTGGGGGTTTGCCCGTTGTCCTGATCGGCGTCATTCACCGGTTGTGAATTAGATTCAGGTGGTTCTAAATCAAACGACATAATCACCTCGCTTCTGAGTGATTATCTGATCTCTCAATTCGGTGGCTGTCGTTTGGCTCAGTCCTGAAAGAACCACCGATGAATTTTGTGTTCCGGCGGTGTGTAAAACTAATGTGCCAAGGCCGAACGATCGTTGAATGGGACCTTGTGAGACATCGGCGTGCTGGACACGCCCGAGTGGAACTGAAATTTGATGTTTCCAAAAAACGCCTTTGTGGATTTCGAGCCCTTCCTCGTCGAGTTTCCACGATGTGTGATGATAGCTGATTGACGGCCATCGCCAGGCCATTGCAAACAGATAGGCGAGGAAAGTAAAAACTGCGGCCAAGAGCAGTAGCCACACCGTATCGGTTCCCTTGTTTATCCACCAGGTTAGAAGGGAGATGGAAGCGATCCCCGTCAGTATGGTGGCAGTGATCGCGCGAGACAATTGTTCATAACGAATGTTTGCAGGTGCCAGTTTCTTAAATAGCTCTGTTGGATCAATTGGTTCACGACCTGTCTCAAAAGAATTGGCGGCGTCCGGCGTTGAGTGATCTGTAGTCAATGGAGTTCCTTGGAGACGTTTGTTTTCGCGTCAAAATTTCCTGTTTGGCCACGGGAAGATAACGCTGTGTTCGTTCTAAGACGGCCGATCTTGTCAGAAATCCCTCGCCAATCAATTAACCGACCGAAGACTTAAAGATTAAGAAAAATAAAAGATACACGCCCAGCATATGTAACAGGTTTGGGGCAGTGTAGACGTGTCGGCGAATTATTTAAATGCTCGTTTCACGAGTTTATCTCATCGATTTAAAGCGAGAGGTCATAAAATTTAGCCGCATTCAGACCCATAATCTGGTTTCGTTCTCCCTCAGATACCCCTCCAATGCACTGAATTAAGGCATCGAATACTTCCTGATAAGAACCTGCAAGATTGCAAACGGGCCAATCACTGCCGAACATGCATCGCTCTGTTCCAAAGTGCTCGATCGCGGAATTCACGTAGACCTTAAAGTCATCAGGTTCCCATGTGCTCCAGTTGGCCTCCGTTGCGAGTCCGGATAATTTGCACCAAACGTTGGGATATTGAGCCGCTTGTTTGAAGTTCTCAATCCAGCCCTCCCATTGGCGATATTTTATTTGTGGTTTGGCGAGGTGATTAATGACAAGTTTTAGGTCGGGGAATTTTTTGGCCAGCGTTGAGGCGTGCTGTAAGTGTTTTACATAGAACAAGAGGTCATAAGGTACATTGTGTTTTTCAAGTACTTTTAACCCTCGCAGGACATCGTCGCGGAGGATGAAATTATCATCCGGTTCGTCTTGCACGACGTGCCGCACGCCGACAAATTTAGAATGGTCTTTTAAACGTTCAACTTGTGACTCACAGTCTGGGCTTGCGAGGTCGACCCAGCCAACTATTCCGGCAATCCAGTCGTGAGACTCGGTCAGGTCAAACGCCCAATCGTTTTCGAGAAGATTATGTTGGGTTTGGACAAAGATTGTCTTGTCGACCCCGGTTGCATCGATCTGTGGCTTCAGGTCTTCCGGCAGAAAGCTCTGGCATATTTTCTTGAGTTCAGCATTTTCCTGCCAGGAATAATCAAATTGAGAAAGAGAGCGATCCCAGAAATGATGGTGCGAATCAATGATCATCCGAAGTGCCTCGAGTTCATAGCAAGTGTTGTGTTTGATCGAGAAAGTAGGAGGGCTCAATCGGAATTAAATCGGATCCGAATTTTCAGGAAGGCACTCGACATAGAACCAATTGTGGACGGGCGCCAGAATATCTTGAACCTCTTTTACGAGTTGGTGGTCAAGTGGTTCCTGCAGCCATTCGCACCACTGGGCAACTCGACCCGGATTTGCCGAGCCAGTAATGCAGGTGGTCATGTGCTCATTAGCAATTGAAAATTGGAGGGCTAGTTTGGCGATGTCGACACCGGCAGCAGTGCAGTGCTGGGCTGCTTGCTTGCAGGTTTCGCGAACAGAATCGGTCGCTTTGTGCCACTCCGGAAGAGGAGCGTTGGTGAGCAGGCGGGCGCTGAAGGGAGCGGCGTTCATGATGCCAATCTGCTTCGCATGCATTTCATCGACTAAGTCTTCAAGCATAGTGTTTTGAAGCGTGTAATGATTATAAGACAGCATGACATCGATCTCTGAATGAGCCGCAGCTTCGCGGAAAATCTTCATTGGATAGCCGGAGACCCCAATGTGTTTGACTTTACCCGCTTCTTTTAATCGATAGAGTTCTGGAATCGTTTCATCCCAGATTTGCCGCATGTCAACAAATTCAATGTCGTGGCAGAGGACGATGTCAAGGTAATCGGTGCGCATGCGTTCTAGGCTAATGTCGACGCTCTCACGTACGCGTTTGGCAGAGAAATCAAAATGAGACGGGGCGTAGCGGCCGAGTTTGGTGCCGAGGTAATAACTGTCGCGGGGAATCCCGTCCAACGCAAAGCCAAGCAAAGACTCCGAAAGCCCGCGGCCGTAATAGGGGGATGTATCAATGAAATTCATGCCATGGTCAAGTGCGACGTGGACACTTTTAACAGCTTCATTGAGATCAATTTTTCGAAACTCGGCTCCGAGTGAGGAGGCGCCAAATGAGAGCACGGAAATATCCATGTCCGTCTTGCCCAGTCGTCTTTTTTCCATGTCACTTTGTTTTAAAAGGTGAGGTGTTGTCTGCCTTTATTTTAGGCCATTTGCGCAGCGGCGAAAGTCGTCATTGCATCAGAAATAAAACAGGCTGATTCCAACTTATAAATGAGCTTCTGGAGAATCTGTTTTGATTTGCGATTAAATCTTGGCGCGTTAGGAAGTGGGGGAAGCTCGCCGATTTTGTTTGGGACACGTTTGCTTCTATGCCAAATCAGACATTTGATGTTTCCCATCGTCTGGCATGGTGTCTCGCAGAACCGAACGAATCGGGATAGAATTAGGGCGTTAGCAAACAGCAAAATTTATTTTACCGAAGCGAGTCGGTCACCGTGTCTGAAATTATCAAAGCTCTGAGATTGAATGGAACCGAATATATTAACCCGGGAGCCCCGGCTGGATCGGTTACTCGTAATCTAGCTGTCGAATCAGTAACCTTGGATGAGCCGCAGCAGGGCGAAGTCATGGTGGAGCCGATGTTTGTCGGCGTCTGTGGTTCGGATAACAGTGCCAGTACGGGTAAACCAAATTTTACCTGGGTTGAGCGTCCTCGAACGATTGGACATGAAGCAAGCGGGCGGATTGTTGGTTTTGGTCCGGATACCGAAGGAGTCAACGGACTACAGTTGGGCGATGTGATTTGTATCATCCCAATGCGAGGGTGTGGTGACTTGCGGTGTCGCGGTTGTGGACGTGGTCGTCCAAATTACTGCCGCAAGAAAAAGATATTTGGTTTTCACCGTGATGGAGCCATGGCACAGCGAATGGTCGTAAATGTTGGTCGCTGCATGCCTCTGGCAGATGGTCTGACTCCATTGCAGGGCGCCATTGTTGAACCGCTCTCGGTTGTCGCTCAGGGCGTGCATCGGAAAGCCAATATTCAACCAGGCATGGATGTTGTTGTGTCGGGGTGTGGTATCATCGGGTTGATGGCGGCTGAGCTGGCGAGAGCGGCCGGAGCGAGAGTCGCGGTTACGGGCGTAGAACGCGATCGAAATGTTCGTTTAAAACTGGCGCACGATCAGGGATTTATTCCGATCGTAGTCTCGGAAGAGAAACCATTGCATGAGCAGCTTGCCGCAGGAATAGAAGATCTACAGGGGCAAAGATTCGGTGATGCATATGAACAAGGTACGGTCGACTGTTTGATCGAGTGCTCCGGTTTTCCTCCGGCCTTAGGAACGGCTGGATTGTCGGTGCAACTGGAGGGGCATATTTGCGTGATCGCAACGTTTGGAGCTGATGTCACGTTTGGAGCCACCGCGTTCACACGATCGGGACAGTCAATGCAGGGAGTGATGGGGTCCAATCGCGAGGACTTCGAGACGGCTCAAGCTTTGTTGCAGCGAGGTGTTTTTCCCGTTGATGTTTATTCTCAGGAATATTCGTTCGACCATGTTGTTGAGGCGATGGAAGAATCGATTATGGCAAAAACTCCAAAGGCAATTCTTGCGATCAACGCATAACTAAACTCTTGGTTGGAGCATCGGCAACGGAGGCTGCGGGTGTGTCCGTCCTGATTATTCACAAAAGCTAAGAGCGTCAGTCTTAAGCATCCATCTATCGGACTTAAATTTAGAATAGGAACGACCAACAGTGGCTAAGGTTTTTATTACCGGCGGAACTGGTTGCATTGGTGCAGTCACGGTTTATCAATTGATTACTCAGTACGGCGATGAGATTGAGCAGGTATTGATCGGTAGTCGGTCATCTAGCACCGACCAGCTTGAGATTTGGTTTGGTGAGAGTCTTCCACAGTACGTCGACGAAGGTAAGATCGCGTTTGCCCAAGTTGATATTGGTGACCAGCAATCGCTGCAGGGCACGCTGGAGACCTTCAAGCCAACCCATGTGATCCACTTGGGAGCCTTGCAAAGTCCTGATTGCGCGTCGGATCCTGCAAAGGGATTGGCCGTTAATTTAGCAGGGACCATGAGTCTCTTTAATATGATCGAAGCTTTGGATCCGCCTTTGAAACGAATGGTGTTTGCCAGTTCGGGAGCTGTGTACGGTAAGCGTGCGATGTATCCAGAGGCAACGGTTTCCGAAAATGCTCAGCTTTCACCGCCAAATTTATATGGAGTTTGGAAAGTTGCAGGCGAACACTTAGCAACTCTATTTCATGAGAACACAGGAATCCCAACTGTTTCTCTTCGCCTTAATACGACCTTCGGTCCTGGGAGAGATCAGGGGACGACCTCGGCTCCTACCAAGGTAATGAAGTCCTTGGTGCTGGGCGCGAATGAGGGTGAATCAATGCCATTCGAAATGCCCTATCGCGGACGTGAAAATTATCACTACGTTGAGGATGTTGGAGCTCATTTTGCTGGGGTTTGCATGTTGCCTTTCGAGGGGTGTCAGGCCTTCAACATTAAAGGCAAGACGATTGAGGTTTCTCAATTTCTGGAAATGGTCAACGCGATCGCAGTTGAATTGGGAATCGATGAGTTTCTTGAAACCGGAATTGCCGCAGATGCGACTCCCAATTTGTTTATCTGTGATCTCGATGATGCTGCCGTTGAGGCTCAGTTTCCTGGTTTGCCACGGACGCCAATTGACGAGGGAATCAGGAAGACCATTGAGAGATTCCGCGTGATGGTGACCGCAGGCCGCGTGAAAATCTAATCGAGTTTTAAGTGGATAGGTTTGAGACAGTAGTTTATTGGGGTTGGCTATTTGCAGTTCTGCCCCTTGCCACCAAGTAAATGCAAACAAAGAAGAGCGATTTAAATGAAAGCGATCGAAATTTCAAAACCGGGTGTCGTTTGTATTTCCGAACGGGAGAAGCCAGTCCCGAAGAGCGGTGAGGTTTTGTTGAAAGTTAATCGTGTCGGGTACTGTGGCAGCGATCTTGGAGCATTCAAAGGGCTTAATCCTTTGGTCACCTATCCACGTGTGCCAGGCCACGAAATTGGTGCGACGATCGTGGAACTTGGCGGTGACGTTGAAGGTTGGACGGTTGGGCAGGAGGTTTTAGTAATTCCTTATTCCAGTTGCGGTGAGTGCTCGGCTTGCCGGAAAGAACGGTTCAACTGCTGCATGAAAAACGAAACGCTTGGTGTTCAACGCGAAGGCATGCTGTGTGAATATGCCACTGCTCCCGTTGAAAAGTTGATAGCTTCCGAAAAATTGTCGTTGCAGGAACTGGCACTGGTGGAGCCTTTGACTGTCGGTTTTCACGCGGTTGCGCGTGGGCAGGTAACAGCAGGCGATACTGTTGCAGTGATCGGGTGCGGTGCAATTGGATTGGGAGTCATTGCTGGCGCGAAATTTCGTAATGCCCGAGTAATTGCGATCGACATCGAAGACAGTAAGTCAGCGGTTGCCAAGGCCTGTGGCGCGACTGAGTTTGTTAATTCCAGTCGAGAGAATGTAGGTGAGCGGTTGAAGGAGCTGACTGGCGGGCATGGGCCGGATGTGATCATCGAGGCTGTCGGGCATCCCGCAACTTATCGAATGGCTGTGGAAGAAGTCTGCTTCGCGGGTCGAGTGGTTTACATCGGGTGGGCAAAGGCTCC
>Ga0208971_1000255_pt1 | contig 40855 bp, 42 predicted proteins | sample AOAMet1_18_M0_10_2_FD_188229 | JGI IMG/M metagenome (GOLD analysis project Ga0208971, IMG submission 188229) | Ammonia-oxidizing marine microbial communities from Monterey Bay, California, USA - CAN11_18_M0_10 (SPAdes) | ecosystem: Environmental > Aquatic > Marine > Intertidal zone | place...
GGAGACGACCATGGTAGGCAATGAATTTTTCGGTAATTTTGATCTCGCAAGCGCTGCGATCTGGATGTTCTGGATCTTTTTTGCTTTGCTTGTTTATTACCTTCAAACTGAGAATATGCGCGAAGGATATCCGCTGGAGGCAGATGATCCATCTGGATCTGCCCATCGTGGTCTTTTTTCACCGCCCGGTGACAAGACGTTTCACCTGCCGCATGGGCGTGGGGATGTGACCGTCCCCTCTGGTCAGCGCGGTGATCGTGCAGATTTGGCGCTTGAGGCCACTTCTGATGCGACTGGCTCGCCTTTTGTACCAACCGGAGACCCGATGCTCGCTGGCGTAGGGCCAGGCGCATGGGCACCACGGCAGGATCATGCAGAGCTGGATGCCCACGGGCATGCCAAGATTAAGCCTATGTCACAGCTGGATGATTTCCATGTTTCAGCTGGCCGCGATCCACGGGGCAAGCCCGTGGTGGCGGGCGACGGCGAGGTGATTGGCCGTATCAATGATATGTGGATTGATGTGCCTGAGCAGATGGTGCGTTACTTGACTGTGGACCTCAATCCAGAGGGCACGGGCCAGACCCGTTTGATCCCACTCAATTTTTGCAAAATTAGCCACGACCGGGTGACAGTACGTTCGATCTATAGCGCAAATTTTGCAGCAGTACCGCAGCATAAGGCGGCGTCAGAAGTCACCTTGCTCGAGGAAGAAAAGATCATGGCCTATTACGGCGGCGGCACTCTTTATGCTGATCCCGCACGCTCAGAGCCAAAACTTTAAAGAATCAACGCTGGGCCGCAGCCACGGCCCGGCGTTCTGACGATAGGGGACTTAAGATATGAGCCACGACGATTTTAATTTTGAACCGATCCGCGGATTGCCTGAAGCTTTGCCAGCGGATGAATATATCCTCTGGCAAGGGCGGCCCAATAGCTTGCGGCTCGCCAAGGATGCTTGGAGCCTCAATTGGGTGATTGGCTATTTCATCGCCCTGGCGGTGATCCGAGTGATTGCTGTATCGGATATGATGAGCCTGACTTCTGCTATGGCGCAGGGCATTCCGTTTCTGGTGGCTGGCGCGCTGACGGCTTTAATCTTATTTGGGGTGGCAACGGTCCAAGCTCGAAGCACTGTCTATACGCTCACCAATAAACGCGCATGTCTGCGCATCGGTGCAGCGCTGACGATGACATTGAACCTGCCCTATGTTTGTATTGGGAATGCACAAGTGGCCCAGCGCAAATCGGGCTTGGGCACAATTACCTTCGAGCTCATTGGTGAGACTCGCCTGTCATACCTGATGACCTGGCCGCATGTGCGCCCATGGTACATGAGCCGCACACAACCGGCCTTTCGGTCCATACCAGATGCTGAGCGGGTTGCGGCCCTCTTTGCAGAGGCTGCTGAGACACGGGTGTCGATACCCAGGGTCGCTCAGCGCGATTATTCCAAAACTGAAAGCATCGCTGCGGAGTAAAGTTCATGCCAACCACCAACTCACTTGCCGCTCAAATGAAACACCGAGACCGGGACATGGTGCCCAAGGTCTTGGTTCAAGCGATGTTCACTTTGATGGTCGCGGCGGTTCTTCTGGTCGCCTATGCTCGCCTTACGGATCGGCCGGTCATTGGCGTCGCGCCGCACAGTGATATCGTGGCAGAGATCCCGATTACTTTGGTGGGAAACCGGAGTGAAGGGGTCGCGGTTTTGGATGCAGAGGGCAAGCAAATTGCTCATTCCAATGACCATAAAGCCGGTTTCATTGATGTGATTTGGGTCACCACCACGCGCGAGCGCATCGTGCAAGATACAGATACGCAGGCGCCTTTGCGCTTGGTGCGTCGAGAAAATGGGCATGTGGCCATTCTCGACGACACAACCGGCTGGTCGATCGAATTGATCGGATATGGCCAAGACAATGTCGCAGCTTTCGCCAAGTTGATCGACTGAACCAAGGGGACAGCAGATGGGATTATTTACAAGATCAAAAGAGACCGCACCCTGCACTGTGACGATTTCACATCGGTTTGAGGAACTCTCCGCTCATGTGAAGTTTAACAACGGGGCGGTGGTGCATCCAGGAGACAGCGTGCAAGTGGAGGGGCCTGAGATCATGGCGCCCTTTGGTATCTGCATTGAGGAGCAACGCATGGCCACGATCACCCGCGCTTCGAAAATCGAACGGCTCTGGACGCGCTCGACGGGTGATTTTGAATTCATGGAGCTGTGTGAATTTTCTTTTTCGGAGGGGGTTTTGTCATGAACGCGCCCACACATTCCGCTTTTGCCAATACCGCTGAAGAGGCGATTGCCGCACAAGATGCGCTGGATGATCCAATGACTTCTGAGAAAGCGACGGAGGTGGCGATGCAAAATACGCTTCTCACGCCGCGCTTTTACACCACTGATTTTGCCGAAATGGATGCGATTGATGTCAGCCCTGTGCGTGAAGATTGGGACCGCTTGATCGCGCAAATGAAATCCGATCCGAACAAGGGACATTTCAAGAAGAATGAGGATTGGGATTCTGTAGATTGGGAGGGAATGGAGCCTGCTCTCAAAGCGGAGTTCATTGATTTTCTCATCTCATCTTGTACTGCGGAGTTTTCTGGCTGTGTTTTGTATAAAGAAATGAAGCGTCGCGGATCGAATGAAGACATCACAACGCTGTTTCAATTGATGGCACGGGATGAGGCGCGCCATGCTGGATTTATCAATGATGCGTTGCGCGAAGCGGGCGTTCGGGTGAATTTGGGCTTTTTGACCCAGCAAAAGAAATACACCTATTTCCGCCCGAAATTCATTTATTACGCCACCTATCTATCAGAAAAGATTGGCTATGCCCGTTACATCACCATATATCGGCACCTAGAAGAGAACCCGGAACTGCGGTTTCATCCGATTTTCAAATGGTTTCGTGAGTGGTGCAACGATGAATTTAGCCACGGAGAAGCCTTTGCGCTATTGATGAAATCTGATCCTAAACTGACCGAACGCTTTACCAATAAACTTTGGATTAAGTTTTTCCTCACTGCGGTTTATTCCACCATGTGGGTGCGTGATCACCAGCGGCCTCTGTTTCATGAGGCTCTGGGCGTGGATGTCACCTGGTATGGGCAGGAGGTGTTTCGCAAAACCTCTGAGATATCCAAACAAATTTTTCCCATGACATTGGATATCGATCACTCTCGCTGGCGAAAAAACCTGGATCGGATGGAAGCGGCGTCTCGGCAAATTTCTGCTGCAAAATCTCGTGGCGGCTTGGGCGGCATGGTCAGCCGACTGGGCGGCATGGCTAAGGCGGCGGCGGCTTTCGTCTCCGTATTGACTATTCCAGCTAAGACCCACAGGGTTCCGACCAGCACGCGAATGGAGCCAACATACTGATGCTCAGCTCGCCCTGGATAGCAGCGCTTATCGCGATTTTTTCCTGGTGGTTTTTCACCGGGATTATTTTGCTGATTGTGCGGCGCAAAGACGTGGCCGGGGCAACGGCCCATGGGGCCTCTGTTGTTTGGGGCGTGCCGCTGTTGGCACTGGGCATTTTCGGAGCGGTGATCTCCGCAGCTTCGTTGAACGTGGCGAATATCTATCTCGCATTTTTCTCGGTCTTGCTCATATGGGGCTGGGTTGAGTTAGCTTTTTTGTCTGGGGTCATCACCGGACCTTTGCGGGAGTCCTGCCCGAAATCGCTTCAGGGCTTGGCCAGGTTTCGCAGAGCCTGGCAGACCGTTAGCCACCACGAGGCTCTTTTGCTTTGCGGCCTGGCTTTCATGGCAGTCATTGCGCTTAATGCTGCGAATCCTCTTGGTTTTTGGGCATATTTTATACTTTTTGCTGCGCGCATTTCTGCCAAACTCAATTTGTTTTTCGGCGTGCCGCGCATCAATCTTGAATTCATTCCCCAACCGCTGTTGCACCTCACGTCGTACTTCAAACAAGGCCCGGTGACCGTCGCTTTTAGTCTTGGAATCACCGGGCTTAGCCTGGTCACTGCTGCTCTGGGCTTGGCGCTTTTTTCCGCCAGCACTGCGGAAGCACAAACTGGACATGCTTTGCTCTTTGCGCTTTGCGCATTGGCCACGTTGGAACATTGGTTGATGGTCATTCCATTGCCTGATGCAAAGCTTTGGCGCTGGATGCTCCCCACACTCTCTACGAACACTAAGACTGGACAATCCCATGAACTTTAACGCCCTCTTTCAAGCCCAAATCGACAGGTTGAAATCTGAAGGAAATTATCGCTATTTTGCCGAATTAGAGCGCAAATGTGGCAAATTTCCTCATGCGGCGAGTCATCATGATGGCAAGGTGCAAGATGTGACCGTCTGGTGTTCCAATGATTACCTTGGCATGGGACAAAATCCCGTGGTGATTGAAGCGATGTGCGAGGCTGTCACCCGCAGCGGCACCGGAGCTGGTGGCACGCGCAATATCTCAGGGACAAATCATGATCACCTGTTGCTTGAGCGGGAATTGGCAGATTTGCACAATAAAGAAGCGGCTTTGCTGTTCACCTCTGGCTACGTGTCCAATTGGGCAGCTTTGAGCACGCTGGGCAGCCGGCTTGAAAATTGTATCATTTTGAGCGATTCTGGCAATCATGCATCCATGATCGAGGGCATTCGGCATTCGCGCGCCCGAAAGGTCATTTGGAATCATAATGATGTGAAAGATTTAGAGGCCAAATTGGTGGCGCTCCCGGCGGATGCGCCAAAAATTGTGGCCTTTGAGTCAGTCTATTCGATGGATGGGGATATCGCCCCGATACGTCAGATTGTTGAAGTGGCCGAAAAATATGGAGCAATGACCTATCTCGATGAGGTCCATGCCGTTGGGCTTTACGGACCACGGGGCGGCGGCATTGCTGAGCAAGAAGGTTTGATGGATCGGATTACACTGATCGAGGGGACTTTGGGCAAAGCCTTCGGCGTGGTTGGGGGCTATATCACCGGATCATCTGTTTTGTGTGATTTCATTCGCAGCTTTGCTTCTGGTTTCATCTTTACGACAGCTTTGCCACCGGCTGTTGCGGCCGCGGCGCGGGTGTCGATCATGCATTTGAAAACATCTGATAGTGAGCGGAAACGCCAGCGCGAACAGGTCGAGAAACTGCGAGCTGGATTGAACCGTGCCGGTATTCCGCATTTGGAAAATCAAAGTCATATTGTGCCGGTGATGATTAAAGATCCGGTGAAGACGAAAATGCTTGCGGATTATTTGATGGATGAATGGGGCATCTACGTGCAGCCGATCAACTATCCCACCGTTCCAAAAGGTACGGAACGTTTGCGCTTTACCCCATCGCCGCTGCATTCGGACGCGGATATTGCTTATTTGGTTGAGGCGCTTGAATCTTTGTGGAAGCAATGTGCGATTGCCCATGCGGTCGCTTAAAAGACTGAGTGATCTCCCCGAGGGACCGTGTCGCCAGAGCGCATGATTTTCGCATAGTGATCAAACAGATGTTCTGTTCCGCTTGAGGCCGTGTGCTCCGCCGAATAGCCGCGCTCCGGGCCGTGCCAGACCAGCATGGATTCCGTTGCATAATATAAACCGATTTCGGCGAGATCCGCCTTGCGTTGCGCGGCTGGGAACACAACGCCGGCCAGGCGCAATCCAGCGCAAATGATGCGTAAGAGGGCCACCGGCACCTGGCGCAGTTTCATGGGTCGTTCGAGCAAAGCAAACAAAGCTTGGGCTTGATCGCGCGGGGTGATGGCAGGGCCAGGCCCGCCAATGGGCAAAATTTTATTGTATCTGGCTGGATCAGTTATGCAGCCCACCATGAAATTGCCCAGATCATCGTCGCTAATTGGTTTACAGGCGGTGAGTTCACCGTTGCCAAAGACCAAGAATGCCTTGCCCTCGCGCAACCGCGGAATTTGACCGGACAAAGATTTGAAAAATGCCGTAGGTCGCACGATACAATAGGTTAGACCCGACTCTATTAATGCTCTTTCGAAGGCAAGCTTGGCGAATTGAAATGGCAGTTTTGGGTTTTGGACGCATATTGCTGAGAGCAAAATAAATTGCTTTACACCCAATCTTTGGGCCAGCTCTAGAATGTTAAGCTGAGCCGCGTGGTCAATTGCCCAAGCATCTTTGCGGTTGCCACTGCGGGAGGCGATGCAGGAGATGATCGCGTCGAACTGGCCAAGTATATGTGGCATAGGTTGGGTAATATCGGCATGCAAAATCTGCGCAGGGCCGGGCGAGGTCTGGCCTGCACGCAGAGCGCAGGTGACCTGATATCCCGCGCGATGCAGCGCGCGGCACACCCCTTGTCCCGCGGTGCCTGTGGCGCCGAAAAGCAAGACGCTTGGAATGGTTTTAACTCTCGCGCCAGTCAAAGAATCCCTCACCAGCTTGCTCTAGGAGCTTCGCAGCCATTTCTTGCCCTGCTTTAGCGCCATCTTCGATTGGTACGACCATATCGTCTTGAATGGCATCGGAGCCATCGGGCCGAAGCACTTCGCCCCGCAGTCTCATCATATTGCCTTGAAGTTCAGACAGCCCGGCAATTGGCGTTTCACACGAGCCGTCTAAAGCTGCGAGAAAAGCGCGTTCTGCGGCCAAACGTTGCCCGGTCTCATGGTCATGAATAGCTGCGAGCATATCGGCCATGCGCCTGTCATTGATGCGTCGCTCGATACCAATGGCCCCCTGCGCCACTGCGGGCAACATATCGTCCACTTCAATTGCTTGACGTGGCACCTCATCCATTTTCAACCGCTTTAGTCCGGCCATGGCCAGAAAGGTTGCTTCCGCCACTTGATGCTCAAGCTTCTTGAGTCGCGTTTGCAAATTGCCACGAAACTCCACGACCTCGAGATCTGGGCGCCGCAATTTCAGTTGCGCCTGCCGTCTCAGGCTAGAGGTGCCCACCACTGAACCGGGTGACAAATCGCGCAATGCGCCGGCTGACAGGGAAATGAAAGCATCGCGCACATCTTCGCGTGGTAAATAGGTGTCTAAAACCAGGCCTTCGGGTTGCTGAACTGGCATATCTTTCATGGAATGCACGGCGATATCAATGGATCCATCCAGCATGGCTTGCTCGATTTCGCGCGTAAATAGCCCCTTGCCACCAATTTCTTTCAAAGGGCGATCAGTGATGCGATCTCCTGTGGTCATGATGACGACAATTTCAAAGGCTTCGTGTGGCAGGTCAAAAGCCTGGGCCAGGCGCGCGCGTGTTTCATAGGCCTGTGCCAGCGCTAAGGGAGAGCCACGGGTGCCGATATTGAGCGGGGTCTTCGGAGTGGGTAATGTATAAGTCATATGCTATCCCTAAACATGTAAACTTGGCCTGACAACTCTTGCTTCTATGAAGTGATGCTGCGCATAATGTTGCAAAGCAATATCTGGGAATACGACAATGACATCAAGGAAAGTAATCTTGCGCGCTCTGGCAGGAGAAACACTTCCAACTGCTCCGATTTGGATGATGCGCCAAGCGGGCCGCTATCTTCCCGAATATCGCGCAACCCGCGCACAGGCCGGAGATTTTCTTTCGCTATGCTATAACTCAGAACTGGCAGCCGAAGTCACTCTTCAGCCGATTCGGCGCTATGGCTTTGACGCTGCCATATTGTTTGCAGATATCTTGCTGTTGCCGCAAGCGCTGGGCGCAGAGCTTTGGTTCGTCACAGGGGAAGGCCCGCGCTTATCGACTGTGACTACGCAAGATGATTTCGCAAAACTGAAACCGGCAGCGGACATTCATGCGCATTTGTCGCCGATTTATAAGACGGTGAAAATTCTATCCGAAGAATTACCTTCGGCCACAACATTGATAGGATTTGCCGGGTCACCTTGGACTGTGGCGACCTACATGATTGCGGGGCAGGGCACACCAGATCAGGCACCGGCGCATTGTTTAAAGGCAGAAAACCCTGCTGTTTTTGATGCGTTGATTGATTTGATCACGGAGGGCACGATTCATTATCTTAGCGCACAGATTGAAGCGGGGGCCGAGGTTGTGAAGCTCTTTGACAGCTGGGCTGGATCGCTCAAGGGTGAAGATTTCATGAAATACTCAATCGAACCCATGCGCCGTATCACGGCCGCACTAAAGGCCAAATTCCCCCATGTTCCGGTCATTGCCTTTCCGCGCGGTGCCGGCGAGAAATATGCCGGTCTGCATCGCTTGATTGGTGCAGATTGCATTGCTTTTGACGATGGTATTGATGCGCAATGGGTTGCAGATAATTTGCAACCTGCGGGCTGCGTGCAAGGCAATCTCGCCTCCTCTCACATGGTGACGGGTGGGGCGGCTTTGGTTGCTGAAACCAAACGAATCGCGGGAGCCCTGTCTAAGGGCCCGCATATCTTTAATCTGGGTCATGGCATCACGCCGGATGCGGATCCGGACAACGTACAATTGATGATAGATACTGTGCGATCCATATAACAAAAAGGGCCCTTCAAATTTTGAAGGGCCCCAAGCAATCTTACAAACTTAGCGTGGGTTACTCTGCTACAGACACAAGATAGGCCCAAACATTAGCCTGATCGTCTGCATTTTTCAGTTTATAGGCCATTTTAGACTTCGCTTTTTTGTCGCTCAAATATGTCTTTAGGAATTTTTTTGGATCGGCAACATAGGTGACAAAGTCGGCTTCATTCCAAACCAGGCCTTGTACACCCGCGGCGATCAAGGATTTGCCATATTTTTTGAAATCAGGATGCACGGCTGCTTGGCGGTCATAGATGCCATAGAGGTTCGGCGCGTTCCGACCGCCTTTGACAATCACTGTTCCATCATCAGCGACGATGGCGTGACAGGCTTTGCATTTCTTAAAAACCGCTTCACCAGCGGCAGCGTCCCCGGATGCGTGGCCGCCCGCAAGCGCAGGACCGGCAGTGATTGCCAGAGCCATTAAGGCCATTTTAAATGTTTTCATTCGTTCTCACTCCTCTGATACCATTTTATCTAGCGTGATTTTCTTCTTGGTAAAGTCCGTTTCTCGCGTATCAGTTGACAAAACTGAAACCCGTGTTCGTAAACTTAACTTTACACTTGATGTGGGGCTAAGTGTAAGTCTAAAATTACACTATGACAGAATATTCTCCCGTAGAGCCACGGCGACTGCCTGAGCCGATGGCCATGTTGCTCTTGCTCAAACCCATCACATGGTTCCCACCCATGTGGGCATTCCTATGTGGAATTGTCTCCTCTGGGGCGTCTCTTTCAGGCCATTGGGGTTTGATTGTTTTGGGCCTTATTCTTGCCGGTCCCATTGTCTGTGGCATGAGTCAGGCGGCAAATGATTGGTGTGATCGGCATGTGGATGCCATAAACGAACCCGATCGCCCCATCCCGTCTGGGCGCATTCCAGGAAGATGGGGATTGCGGATCGCCTTGGCGATGTCGGCGCTGTCACTTTTGGCGGGGTATCAATTGGGGCCGTGGGGGTTCGCGGCCACAGTCTTTGGCGTTCTCGCGGCGTGGGCTTATTCTGCAGAACCTCTGCGGCTTAAAACCTCTGGCTGGTGGGGTCCGGGATTGGTGGGACTCTGCTATGAGGGATTGCCTTGGTTTACAGGTGCGGCTGTTTTATCTGCCGGCGCACCCGATTGGCGGATTATTCTTCTGGCGGGACTTTATGCCTTGGGCGCGCATGGGATAATGACGTTGAATGACTTCAAGGCGACCGAAGGAGATCGCCAATTGGGCATCAACTCACTGCCAGTGACACTGGGCTCAGAGCGTGCCGCTCGGCTGGCCTGTTGGATTATGGCTGTGCCCCAAGCCATCGTTATTGCGCTGTTAATCTTGTGGGAGCAACCTGTTTTTGCCCTGATCCTTGCCGCGCTGTTGGCTGCGCAGTTTTGGGCGATGGGTGTTATGCTGACAGATCCAAAGGCGCGTGCGCCTTGGTATAACGCCACTGGAGTGTCTATGTATGTCTCGGGCATGATGATTAGCGCCATCGCCTTGCGAGGTTTGCTATGAACCTATCTTGGAGCCAAATCTTTCGCTTGGGATTGGTGCAAATGGCACTGGGTGCCATTGTGGTGCTGACCACCTCTACCCTCAACCGTCTCATGATGGTTGAATTTTCCTTACCGGCGCTTTTGCCAGGTGCTTTGGTCGGATTGCATTATGGAATCCAACTGTCGCGCCCGCGCTGGGGATTTCGGTCGGATGTGGGCGGCAATCGCACGCGTTGGATTATTGGAGGAATGATCACCTTGGCGCTGGGCGGGGTCGGCGCCACTTATGCTGTCACGTTATTTGCGCTGCACTATTGGCTCGCTCTTAGTGCCTCCATTTTATCCTATGGGATGATCGGCATCGGTGTTGGGGCTTCAGGCACATCCTTATTGGCATTGCTGGCCACCGCAACGGCCGCAAATCGGCGCGCGGCTGCTGCGACGATCACATGGTTGATGATGATCTTTGGCATCGCGCTTACCGCAGGTGTGGCGGGGCAGTTCTTGGATCCCTATTCGCCTGAGCGGCTCATGGCGGTTGTATCTACCATCGCCATATTGGCCATTGTTTTGACAGTCCTGGCCATTTGGAACATCGAGCGGTCTGTTAGCCCCCGCAGCAGCGAACCGGAAATTCCGTTTCAAAAGGCTCTGCGCGAGGTCTGGGCAGAATCCAAAACGCGGAACTTCACAATCTTTGTCTTTCTCTCAATGAACGCGTATTTCATGCAGGAATTGATCCTTGAGCCTTACGCAGGACTGGTTTTTGGCTTTACGCCAGGGCAGTCAACATCTCTCAGCGGCGCACAAAACGGCGGGGTTTTTCTTGGAATGCTCACCGTTGGCATCATGGCCACGGGATTCAAAATTGGATCTTTGCGCAGATGGGTCATGAGCGGATGCTATGGGTCAGGCGCGGTCTTACTGCTTATCTGTTTATCTGGGCTGATGTCGACGGCGCTGAATTTTACCTATCTTGTGGTCGCCCTTGGATTCTTTAACGGCATGTTCGCTGTATCGGCCATCAGTGCGATGATGGCGCTTGCCTCAAGTTCCGAGGGCCGTGGTCAGCGGGAGGGCACCCGCATGGGCCTATGGGGCGCGGCCCAGGCCATTGCCGCCGGATTCGGTGGTCTTACGGGCGCAGTCTTGGTTGACATCACCCGCAGCTTTTTCGCCGATGCTCCCGCCTTTGGCGCGGTTTTCATCTTTGAAGCCGCGCTGTTTTTTGCTGCCGCCCTCATGGCAATGCGGGTTATTGAGCATAAGGGGCAGCCGATGCCCTCCACTTTAGTCGCAGGAGAATAACTATGTTTGATGTTGTCGTGATCGGAGGCGGCCCTTCAGGGGCAACAGCGGCTGAAGACTTGGCGCGTTCAGGTCATAAGGTTGCCATGCTGGACCGCGAAGGGCGCATTAAACCCTGTGGCGGTGCCATACCCCCGCGCCTCATTGAGGACTTTGCAATTCCTAACTCGCAAATTGTTGCCAGGATCAATACCGCACGGATGATCTCTCCAACGCAGCGCAGGGTCGATATTCCGATTGAGAATGGTTTTGTCGGTATGGTTGATCGCGAGCATTTTGACCCGTTTCTGCGCCGCCGGGCGCAGGGGGCGGGGGCAACTTGGTTGACCGGTACGTTTCTGCGTATTGAGCGAGATAACGGTCGCCCCTTTGTAATCTATCGTGACAAGGATAGTGGCGAGGAGCGGCGCTTGGCGTGTAAACTCATCATTGGCGCCGATGGTGCGCGCTCAAAGGTGGCAAAGTCAGAAGTCCCCAATGGTGATAAAATTCCCTATGTGATCGCTTATCACGAGATTATTGAAGCACCGCTAAAAGGCCTGACTTATAATCCGAAGCGATGCGACGTTATTTATGACGGGGCCATATCACCAGATTTTTATGGATGGGTGTTTCCGCATGGAAAATCTGCCAGTGTTGGAATGGGTACGGGTATTGAGGGTGTGGATTTGAAAAAGGCCACAGCTGAGCTGCGCGCCGCCCACGGCTTGAGCGATTGCAAGACCATTCGGCGCGAGGGTGCGCCCATTCCGCTGCGCCCCTTGGATCGTTGGGACAATGGCACCGATGTGGTTTTGGCTGGAGACGCGGCCGGGGTGGTTGCGCCGTCTTCTGGTGAGGGGATCTATTACGCCATGGTTGGCGGTCGGGTGTCTGCCACGGCGGCCAGTGCCTTTTTGACTACCGGGCGCGCGAAAGACCTGCAATTGGCACGCAAGCTGTTTATGCGGGAACATAAAAGCGTCTTTAAAGTCTTGGGGGCCATGCAAAACGCCTATTATCGCAGTGACGAGCGTCGCGAGCGCTTCGTATCCCTGTGCCATGATATTGATGTTCAAAAACTGACATTTGAAGCCTATATGAACAAACGCTTGGTTGCGGCCAGGCCCATGGCGCATCTTAAGATTGGTTTGAAAAACTTGGCGCATCTGACACGGCTTATTTCGGAAGATCGTGTCTAATGACAATCATGATTCCCGCATGGCAAGATGGTGCGCTGCAACCCGTTGAGAAAATGGCGGCGCATCAAATGGGGCTAAAGCATCGGGCGGTGTCGATTTTTGTGATGGCTGAGGATCACATTTTGATCCAGCAGCGTGCTTTAGGCAAATATCACACGCCTGGAATGTGGGCGAACAGTTGTTGCACCCATCCGCATTGGGCCGAGGATCCGATGATCTGCGCTCGGCGACGTTTGGATGAGGAACTGGGCATAACCGGCCTTGATCTCGAGCCCCGTGGTGAGGTGGAATACCGGGCGGAGGTTGGGAATGGTTTGATTGAACATGAAGTGGTGCAAGTCTATGTGGCCCAAGCCAAATTCTCACTTTCAATGGCGCTCAACCCGAAGGAAGTCCAGGCGGTGAAATGGGTGACCCGCCAAGATTTGCGCCAAGAGCTGGACCGCAATCCGACCTCATTTACCCCATGGCTGCATATTTACATGACCGAACACAGTGATCTGATCTTTGATGCATAGGCGCGCAGTCCTGCTGGATCAGACTGAGACAGGCGTGCGTTTGAGGGCCTGTAGGGCGGTGGCAGCAATATCTGTGGCAGTTAATCCCGCATCGGCATACATTGCATCAGGCGCAGCCTGATCAATAAACCGATCTGGCAATGTCATGCTGCGCACCGCCAATGGCCCGTCAAGCAGGCCGGTATGCGCCAGATAATGCAACACCATTGCCCCAAAACCGCCTTGCGCGCCCTGTTCAATGGTGATGAGCACCTTGTGAGTTTTGGCCAATTTGGAAATCAGTGCGTGATCCAATGGCTTTGCAAACCGCGCATCTGCCACTGTGGCATCAACTCCCTGTGCTGATATGAGGTCTGCGGCCTTCAACGCCTCCGCCAGATGTCCCCCAAAGGATAGCAAAGCAATATCTGCTCCCGGGCGCACAATGCGTCCTTTGCCAATTTGCAGCAGCTCGCCTTCTTGCGGAATGCTGACGCCTGTCCCTGTGCCACGGGGGTAGCGAAAGGCGATAGGGCCCGTGTCATGGGCGGCGGCGGTTGTGATCATATGTACCAGCTCCGCCTCATCGGCTGCCGCCATCACCACCATATTGGGCAAGGCCGTCAAAAAACCAATATCGAAGGCACCAGCATGCGTCGCCCCATCGGCACCAACCAATCCGGCACGATCTATGGCAAAGCGTACCGGTAGGTTTTGTAGCGCGACATCGTGGACAATTTGATCATATCCGCGTTGCAAAAACGTTGAATAAATTGCGCAAAAAGGTTTGAGGCCACTGGCGGCCAAACCTGCGGCGAAGGTGACACCATGTTGCTCGGCAATTCCCACATCAAACATGCGGTCTGCAAAGCGCTGGGCAAATAGATCCAAGCCGGTCCCGGAGGGCATTGCTGCGGTGATGCCGACGATTTTGGAGTCTTTTTCTGCCAATTGTGTCAGGGTTTGACCAAAGACAGCGGTGTAGCTCGGGGCATTGGCGCCTGATTTCATTTGCGCGCCGCTGGCCACGTCAAACTTTGCCACCCCGTGATATTTATCAGCAGAGGTTTCTGCCGGCGCATAGCCTTTTCCCTTTACGGTGCAGCAATGAATTAAAACCGGTCCCTTGGCCCGGGTTCTTGCTGAGCGCAAAACCGATAGAAGTTGGCTCATATCATGCCCATCAATTGGGCCGATATACTCAAATCCAAGCTCTTCAAAGATCGTGCCCTGTGATGCGGCGGCACCTGTCACCAATTGCCGGGCGCGACGGGCGTGGTCACGCATGGGCCCAGGCAGGACGGTTTCGATATCCTGACCAAAGGCATCAAGCTGTGCAAGCGCAGTGCCGGCCAGTCCCGACATATATTTTGACATAGCCCCCACCGGAGGCGCGATGCTCATTTCGTTATCGTTGAGGATGACAAACATCCGGCGACCCTCAGCTCCGGCGTTATTGAGTGCTTCATAGGCCATACCGGCGCTGATCGATCCATCGCCAATGACGGCTATCGCATCGCCTGTATCTTGCCCAAGATCGCGTGCCACAGTGAAGCCATGCGCCGCAGAGATTGAGGTCGAGGAATGGGCGGCACCGAAAGGATCATAGGGCGACTCGCTGCGTTTGGTGAAGCCAGATAGCCCACCCTCTTGGCGCAAGGTTCTCATGCCCGAGCGGCGGCCCGTTAGAACTTTGTGGGGATAGCATTGATGCCCAACGTCCCAGATCAGCTTATCTTTTGGAGTGTCGAATACTGCATGCAACGCGACAGTCAGCTCTACCACGCCGAGCGAAGATCCCAGATGCCCGCCTGTGCGCGAGACGGCTTCGATCACGTCAACTCTTAATTCATCTGCCAGCTGCGCCAGTTGTTGATCGTTCAGGTTTTTGAGATCTGAAGGCGTTTTTATATCGTCAAGCAAAGAGGGCATGGTTGATCCTTATCTTGGCGTGTTGGCCCTGCTGGCCAGGTGCAGGAGACTCTGATTTTAGAAGTCACCTGCCCCCTGTAGCCAACAGGAAATATCAGGATGCTGCATCCCGATGCTTCCAGATATTCAGGGACTGAGATATCTGGAATTCGGATTTCCAAGCGCCGGAACGCTTGGGAAAATTCTTATACTGGTATGGTTTGGATATAGGGCTGTTGTAAAAATGCCTGTCCAGGATCAGGCGTGTCGCGTGACTCCTCTGGCAAAGCTTTTCCGACCCAATACAGCACCATAAGTCCAAACCAGAGCACCAGGCAGAACACAGCTGCGTATCCTGCGCCTTTCAACATCAGCATCAGCACATCTGCGCGCAGCCGAAATTTCGTGTCACTCCCAGTTCCGAGATAGTCTTGATGATCACTCATAATCCATTTCCCTTATACTTAAGATCAATCCAGCGGCGCGTAGCCATGGTCTTGTGCCCAGACATACCAATTGTCGACCACGGTACCTGTGAGCAAAATGCCAATGCCGCCTGTCAAAGTTGTTAGCACTGCAAACCACCACGCCCAGCGGTGGATACCTTCCATGGTCGCGTTGAAGCCCATGGTCCAGCGCCAGAAGAGCGCGGCGCGTTCAGAGGCCGTACCCCGATCCACAATTTGCTCAATTTCCCGCTCGCCACCATAGCGCGATACGGCCAGGATTGTGGCCCCATGCATAGCGAACAATAGAGCAGAGCCGTATAGAAAGGCGATCGAGAGGGCGTGGAATGGGTTATAGAACAGGTTGCCATAGCTCAGTGAAAACAGGTTTGTCCAATCGAGATGAGAGAAGATCCCATAAGGCACCGCTTCTGACCAAGAACCCATCATAAGTGGGCGGATCAGGCCTAGAACTAAAAACAGCCAGATGGCAGAGGCAAAGGCCCAGCTGACGTGTTTCCCAAGGCCCAGCTCTTCGGCGCGCAGATAGGTGCGGATCCACCAAGAGATGACTGAGACCAGCAAGAAGAAGGAGGAAATCAACCACCAGCCACCTTCGTTCAAAGGTGCCATGCCGAGACCATATTCCTCTGACGGTGGCTCCAGCGAGAACCAGAACAGATCACGTATGAAGACGGCCGGAGAATAATCCGCCTGGGCCCAAAAATTCAGGCCCACGATAAAGAACCACAACAGTCCGGTGGCCAGCGAAACGACGCCGAACATCCCCAGATGCAGCGGGCCCAATTGCGCATTGCCCAAAATGCCAGCCAGTTTTGAGAAACTAGCCTTATTGGTGCGCTCACGGGCGATGTCTCCGGTCGGGTCCATACCCATTTCGGGAGGACCTTGCACTTGAACCTGTGTGAAAATATTTTGATATTCCATGTTTCAGTCCCCCTTAAAGATCCGCCCACCAGGGCAATTCAGCATACCAATCCCACCATGAGCTCCAGCTATCGAACCAAATCGTGCCGGAAATCACGATGCAAATCGCGCTCCAAATAACGGCGCTGAGCGCCAGCAAGAGGCCGAGGCGGTGAATGCCCAATGGCCCGATGGAGTAGCCGATTAGATCGCGGAAGTAGGTGTCTTCGTGGTCCGGCGTGCCAATGGTTTTGCCCTTACCCGGGTTCACAGCTGATAGAACCAGCGAGCCATGTAGGGCCAAAGCAAAACAGGTGGTGAAAAAGAAGGTGATCGCAATCATATGCGCAGGGTTATAGTGGAAGTTGCCATAGGCATATCCAACGTTATTGACCCAATCGAGGTGGCTAAAGATCCCATAGGGAAACCCGTGGCCCCAAGCGCCCAAGAGCACAGGCCGAATGATCACCAGAGTAACATAGGCAAGGATAGCAACACCAAAGGCGAAAGGCACATGCAGGCCCATGCCTAGTTTGCGGCAGATTTCTACCTCTCGCATCATCCAGCTCAGAAAAGCAAATGTCGCGCAGATGGTGATTGCTTGCCAAAGGCCACCTTCTGCTAAAGGTGCGACGCCCAGGCCAACTTCAATGGCGGGTGGATTGACTGAAATCAACCAAGGATTCCATGTGTCTCCCAAAGCGGCACTATAAAATATCAACAATGTGCCAAGCGCGGCGAAAAAGATCGTCGTGACACCGAAAAAGCCGACATAGAAGGGACCAATCCAGAAATCGAACAGATCACCCCCAACCAGCGTTCCACCTCGAACGCGGTATTTTCTTTCGAAGCTGAGCAATGCCATCTTCTTTCTCCCTCTTAAACATTTGGGCTGCCTTAGATGCGCAGCTATGTTTCAATCTCATCTGTTTGCTTTGGGCGGAGGGATAAACACGCCGCCCAAAGCGTTATTTTAAACAGCCCGTTAGCCGCCAAAAGCGAGGCTAAACCAGTTGGTTGCATCGTTGCTAAGCAGAACGAGGTGAATCATTGCTGCGAGCAAGAAAAGGAAAACACCCTGAGCCACGAAGACGCGACGCGGGTCGAATATCAGCCAGATTTTGTAAAACTGTGCCATGTTCTATACTCTCCCTTTACCAAGCGAACCAAGGCAGTTTGATGTACGTCAGCACGTGAGCTACGATAGCAACGGTCGCGAAGATCGTTAATCCGCTCATATAAACTGAGTGCAATTCCTGCGCTTGTTCATCTGTAAGACCTGTGAAACTTAGGTCATTTTTATCAGCCATTTTCTTCTCCTGAAAATATGTACTGACGCTGCAAGGCCCCTGCAGCCGGGTTACAACAAGGGCACATCCCCTGCCTTAATTCCACTGCCCCATGCGGAAGAGCGGATCTGTGACCCCATCCCATTGGGACCGGGGAATCTCGAACCTACGTTTGAAAAATTCGTGGCGTGATGGTGTGCGCTTCGCTGATCGCGCTTTGAATCGGCCCCAGTGTCGGCAGCGTCATGTGCCTGATCAGGCGATAGGCCCAAATCACGGTGCAGAACGGCAAGGCGGCCAGAAAGATTAACGTAAGATAGACGCGGTATTCATTTTTTGAGTGCCGAAGACGTCTGGCTTGCTTTGACAGTCCAGACATTTCATTTGCAAAGTCAGTCATGATACTTCTCCTGAAATTGGCTGAAGGCTTTTGACAGTCTTCAGTAAAACCCGCTCTTCGCCATTTTCGAGGGCGCTCTTTTCGGCAGCATCTCGCAGAGTTTTGGCGGCGGAAATTCTTGTAAGTATTGGGTGTGAGGCAACAATCGCATCCAAGGCTGACTGCGCATCCGCATCCCATGGGAAATCGCGGCGTAGCGTGGTGGGTGTCGCCGGTGTAGCATCCATTTCTGTGCCCAGAGGCAGGATGTGGAACAAGGCATCAAACAGGCTGTTGCAAACTTCCTGCAACAGATAGGTTGCGCCGGCATAACCCATGAAAGGCGTGCCGGTTGCCCGACGAATGGCGGCGCCCGGAAAAGAGGCGGGAATGAAGGATGGCGCAGGGCCAAATCCGGCCTTCATTTCGGCCAGATACATTTTCTCATTGATCGAACCGAGAACCAGCAGCGGTTTTTTCTCATGCATAAGCGCACGCACAGAGTCATTATCGGTTTTCTGACCGCGCTGACGGGAGACTGCAAAGGCGCAGGGCAAGCCGAGGTCAGTTTCCAGATAGTTCTGAATGCCGCGCGTATAGGTGTCGTTGGCCACAATGGCGAAAGAGGCAGTGGCGAAAAAATCTTGCGTCACGGAGCGCCAGAGGTCCCAAACGGGCTTAATGGTGGAATGCTTTTCTTGTTCGATAAAGGGTTCTGGATCCAGGTCCAGAAGTTCCCCCAAACTGCGCAGAAATTTTGTGGTAGATTCAATTCCGATCGGGGCTTGGAGATAGGGTTTGTTGAGCAGTTCGCAAAGCCCGCGGCCAAATTCTCGGTACATGCAAATATTCACATCAGCATTCACCAGATTGCGCATTTCGGCGATATGTGTCCCAAGCGGCATGACCATATTGATCTGTGCCCCGATGCCTTCGACCAGTCGCCGTATCTCAGCAAGATCTGATGGCATATTAAATGTGCCATACATAGGCCCTAAGATATTCACGCGTGGGGGCGCAGCCTCGTCGCGCTTTTTCTCAGGGGGCATCCGGCCTTTTGTCATGCCAAATTCACTAAAAATCCATGTCATCGCCCGATCGGCCGTTTGCCATTGATCTTCATCAATTGTGCGGGGGAGGAATCTTTGGATATTGGTGCCTTGTGGTGTGACTCCACCCCCAATCATCTCAGAAATTGAGCCGGTCACCACCACCGCAGGTAAGGCTGGATCCAGTACATCCCAAGCGCGTTTCATTGAATCTTCGGTTCCCGCGCCCATCTCTTCCTCGCCCAAGCCGGTGACGACGATGGGCAACTCATGCGGAGGCAATCCGTCAGTGTAATGAAGAACGGAAGTGACGGGCAGGTTTTCGCAGCCAACCGGGCCATCAATGATTACTTGCAAGCCTTTGGTGGCGCAGAATGCATAAACAGCGCCCCAATAGCCTCCTGCACGGTCATGATCTTGCACCAGCATTAAATCATCTCCGCCGCTTTTGCCGCACGGGCTTTTTTCTCAAGCTTTTTGAGATTTACCGCGCGGAAATTTGGTTGCAAGTTGGGTTTATCTGCCCAAATACCACCGGTATCGCCATGGCCAACGCCCTCAAAGAAGGAGCGCATTTGTTCCATACGGGCCTTGTTTCCCATGGCGGCGTTGATCACCTGTGCCAATGAACCTGCACCTGCGGCCCCCATCAAAGGTCGCGCAGAAATCAAGTTTGTGAAATATAGTGAGGGTATGCCCAGTTCCTTACCCTTCTGGACAACCGGAGTTGTGCCAATGGCCAAATCTGGACGAATGGCTTCCATGGCGGCGCAATCATCTTCCAATGAGGCGCGGAATTTGACTTTCGCCCCGTGGGATTCGAGCCATTCGGCATCCTGGAGTGACCAAGGTGTTTTCGGGCAGGCCGTACCGACATAGGGCACATCCGCGCCGCTTTCGATCAGCAGGCGGGCCACCAACAGCTCACTGCCCTCATAGCCTGATAAGGTTATTGTGCCTTTTATGGGCGCTTGTTTTAGGGCCTGGCGAATTTGAGGAACAAATTGGTTTTGTGCCGCTGCGATGACATCCGCTGGAAGCGCGAAAGCCTCACCAATTGCGGCCAGCCAAGCGTTTGTGCCCTCCGCGCCAACAGGTGCGGATCCGATAATCGGGCGACCGGCTGCCTCAAACTCACGGATACTGGCGGTGTAAAATGGATGAATGGCGGCCACCGCGCCGCAGTCTAAAGCTGAATAGAGTTCGCGCCATTCGCGACATGGAACAACAGTGCCTGCGGCCAGACCGAGCGGTGCCAGCATTTGTCCTATGACCATCGGATCAGCCGGGAACATTTCACCCAGCAGGCTGACCGTGGGGCGGTCCGATTTGCCTATGGCGGGCATCGGTACGGGCCCCGCGGCAATCTCTTTGCGGGCATAGTTTAACATAGCCCCAGACAGCACATCCTTGGCCTCAGCATGGGTTGGAATGCCGAAGCCTGGCACATCAATGCCAACAATGCGCACGCCATTGATTTGTTCGGGCAAGAGCCGCAGCGGTACACCGGAGGCCGTCGGCACGCATAAATTTGTGACAATAATTGCATCAAGCTTTTCGGGATCTGCGATGTCATGCACCGCCTCGCGAATATCTTCAAACAGCTTGCCTGTGACCAAAGTTTCTGAATTGAACGGCACATAGCCCACCGAGCGCCGCGCCCCATAGAAATGCGACACGAATGTTAACCCATAAACGCAACAGGCTGATCCGCTTAATATTGTTGACGTGCGTTTCATGCGTAAGCCAACCCGCAGCGACCCAAAGGCAGGGCACATGCTTTGCGGTTTCTCATGCGGTCCCTGCGGGTAATCTTTGGCGTATTGATCCAAGATTTCTGACTTGCCGGCCGCACGCGCTGCCGCTTGAAGCGTGTCTATTCCGGCGGAGCAACCGCCCTCGATCGCCACAGCTTTTGAGGCTTCGTTGGCCTCAATGACTTGCAATGTGCCGGAGGCATCGAAACTGACGTCAAAGCCTTGGCGATCGGCCTCAGACATCATCATACACCACTTCTAAACTTGCGCGTGGCGCCGCTTTCTTCCCACGCATATCCATATCGGTTGCGGGAACCAATTGGTAATCGCCGCCCGTGTCTTTGGCATCAAACAAGCTCAAGAGACCATCTTGATCCAGAGGGGTTGGGCGCACAGGTGGCGCGAGGCCGACAGCCTCTCCCAACTGGCCAAACAACCCACCCCATTGCGACTCGGAGGTGCCGACAATTTGATAGTTTGCCGATTTTTTGCGCAGGTCATCATCTTGCGGGATCGCCGCTAGAATGGGGATATCAACAGCCTCGGCAAAAGCCGCCGCTTCGCCACTGCCATCATCTTTGTTGATGACCAACCCAGCAACACCCACGTTTCCGCCAAGCTTGCGGAAATATTCGACGGCGGAGCAGACATTATTGGCCACATAGAGAGATTGTAGATCGTTGGAGGCTACCAGAATGACCTTTTGTGCCATATCGCGAGCAATCGGCAGGCCGAAGCCACCGCAAACAACGTCACCAAGAAAATCGAGCAGAACATAGTCGAAGTCCCAGTCGTGGAACCCCAATTTTTCCAGCAATTCAAAACCGTGAATGATCCCACGGCCACCGCATCCGCGCCCCACTTCTGGGCCGCCGAGCTCCATCGCAAATACGCCACCTCGTTTGAAACACACGTCGCCAATTTTCACTTCTTCGCCAGCGATTTTCTTTTGACCGGAGGTTTCAATGATCGTCGGGCAGGCCTTGCCGCCGAAGAGCAAGGAGGTCGTATCTGATTTCGGATCACAGCCGATCAGCAAGACCCGCTTGCCTTGTTCGGCCATCATATGGCTCAAATTGGCAAGGGTGAAAGATTTGCCAATGCCGCCTTTTCCATAGATGGCAATAATTTGAGTTTTGCTGGTGGGTTCGCCCTGAGGCACCTCAAGAGAAATGTCTTCATGGGCCTCATCGCGCAGCCGTTGATTGAAATCTTTTAGATTTGGTACTTCATCTTTCACGACGAGTTCTCCCAATTAAGCATCATTTTTAAACATGACGAATCCCGAAAGGCGGCTTTATAGGCCTCGGGCGCATCGGCTGCTGCTGATGAATGTGTGATCAACCCACCAAGGCTTAGAGCTCCGCTCTCAACCAAGGCACGCGTTGCGGTTAGGTCATCGCGGTCCCATTCAGCGGCGACGCGAAATTTGGCTTCTTTCATAAAGGCAGGCGGAAAGGCAAAGCTTATGGGGTCGGTATAAAAGCCAGCCAGGACAATTTCGCCACCTTTGGACAGGCGGCCAATCAATTGAGCCAAGACATCTGTGGAGCCTGAGGCATCATAAATGGATTTATAATCTGTTTTGGGATCATCTTCTGGCGCCACGACCCGATAGCCCTTCGCGCCCAAACGGCGCTCTGGATCAATTTCCCAAACTGTTGGTGGTGGTGCGCCGGCGGCTACGGTGAGGCGGGCCAATAACCGCCCTAAAACGCCATGACCTACGATTAAGTCTGGCACGGTCTTTCCGGGTCCAGCCATGGCGTGACGGGCTGTGGCCGCTAGGGCTAATAAGGCTCCTTCGGGGCCCATGGCCGCGTCTAATTTTGTCACGCGATCTTCATTACTGACCAGATAACGTGCGGCGCCACCAAAAAGCCCAAACGCGCCGCTATAGCAATTGGCACCGGGGACAAAGACTGTATCGCCGGCTTTGAAGGCGCTGGACTGCGGCGCTTCAACTACCTCGCCGGTAGCTTCATATCCCGGCACGAGCGGGTAACCCATGCCTGGGAACGGCGGCATTTGCCCGGACCAAAACAGTTTTTCAGTGCCTGTCGAAATGCCGGAATGTTTGATTTGCACAACCAAGTCTTTCGCCTGTGGCGCAGCCACAGTGAGCGTATCGAGACGGATATCTCTGGGCCCATTCAAGACGACAGCAATTGTTTGCACAGCAAACCTCCCTTTGATTTCATGACGGCGCAGGCGGCTGTCTGAAATTTTATATACTGTACTCTAAAAGTGACACATTTAACTGTCAACTAATATTGACAATTATAGAGAGGCAAGCTTACGGGCCTCTAAACAGCGCGTGACAAAGGCACGGGCCGGCTTTGGAGTCTTGATGATTTCAAAGCCAGCTTGGCGGCACAGCGCGGAAATTTCCTGAATTGAACGCGCTTTGCCAGTGTGCATCGCCAATGTGTAAAGGGCGAAATAGACATCGCCCGCCGGTTCCGGCCGGGTGCCACCCGACATGGGCTCAGAAACAATCAACCGCCCCCCCACGGGCAGGCTGGCCCAGCATTTTGCCAAGAGCATCGCCACCGTCTCATCGGTATGGTCGTATAGAACTCGGATCAAGCTGATCGAATCGGCACCTTTGGGAATTGCGTCTGTTTTGAATGATCCACAGGCGATTTGTGCCCGGTCATCCATGCCCGCGGCTGCGAATCTTGGAGCGGCGCTGGGTGCGACCTGCTCTAGGTCGAATAACATCAATTTCACATGCGGATGCGCACGACCGACATGCTCGAGAAAAGCGCCAGAGCCGCCGCCGACGTCAAGCAATGTACCGACCGTGGACAGATCGAGGCTGCGTAGGGTATCTTCTGCGACCAATTCTTGACTGCGGGCCATTAAATCTGAATAGGTTTTGGCCACTTGTGGTTCCATTTCGCCGCCAAAAACATAAGGCCAAAAATCGGCCAGCTCTGTTTGTGTGTCACCTCTAAAAAATGCCGCTGGATCACGAAGATCGCGATAGAGGACATCGTGGTGCCTAATCATATCACTCAAGCCTGGAACCCCGAGCAAAGCTGCACTGGTTTTGCTGAGAGCGAATCGCCCGCCACGCTGTGTGCGCAGCAGCTTCAAGGCCACAGCGGCTCGCAACAATATTGTCATCCGGTCCTGAGGCACTTTGCAAGTCTCGGCGAGCTCTTCAAGTGTTTTTGGACCCTTAAACAAAAGGTTAAAGATATCGAATTGCACCAGCGCCATGAGGATTTGTGAGTGACAAAACCCTGCTAAAAGGTCAAACAGCGCTGCGCCTTCACGTCGAACCATCCGCCGGGTTAAGAAACTATGCGCCGCCCATTTTTGGAACTTGCGCGAGGCAATCAGACGGTTTGACCATCCGAACATTCCATACCACGCGCCGGCTTCACGTTCTTTGGCCATTACTCGCCAGGGTGAAGATTTGAGTATTTGCTGCGCCATTTCACCGGCGTTAGCATTTCCGCTTGGGCATTGACCATTTTGGCCAGTATGGCCTCGCCAGGGCAGCGTGGGATAGAGGAGATGGCGCCGCCTAAAATATTTTTCATATGCGAAATCGCGCCCTCTATACCATATTCCGTAACCGCGTTTGGCCGCCCATGCAGGTCGTCCTGACCGGCGGGTTTGCCCAATTCAACCTCATTATACAGAGCATCGCTCAGGTCATCGGCCACTTGAAAGGCCTCGCCAATACGCGATCCCAGTTCATCCCATTGCGCCCCATCTTGGCCAGCCGCAATCGCGCCCATTTGCGTAGCGGCGACGAAAAGGGCACCCGTTTTTGCCCTATGATAGGCGCGCAAATCAATTTTCTGTTCGCTTTCCCAGCCCTGCCCGGCGCATATGCCGTTGGGCATTCCTGTCTGCTCAGCCAGGATGTTCATCAATCCAATGGCGCGCTGTGGATCTATGGACGCGTGGCGTGTGAGAATTTGAAACGCCATGACAATAAGACTATCACCCGTCAAAACCGCAAGCGGTTCGCTATAAGCACGGTGCACAGAGGGCTTGCCCCGCCGTGTGTCGGCATTATCAAAACAGGGCAGATCATCATGCACCAAAGAGGCGCAGTGGATACACTCCAAAGCAGCCGCTGCTGCATTGGTCAATTCAGGGCGATCATCACCGCAAGCTGTGGCGACACTCATTAAAATAGTTGGACGAATACGCGCGCCGCCGGGGCTGACCGCATAGTGTAATGCAGAGGCAAGTTTTGCGGGAGAGGGGGCAGTTTGCCCCAAGTTTATAGCGTCAGATATCGCCGCTTCAATTCGGGTTTTAAACCCCATGATCCTGTCCTCACATTCAAAAGCCATTCAAACATGTAATCTCTTGATGACATATGTAATGTAAACTAGAATGTACACATCGGGTAGATCTGTCAATCGAAAGCTGTGAAGGAAGCCTGTGAGATGCAGCACGTCGCCATAATCGGAGCCGGCATAGGGGGTCTCGCGGCCGCAATGCGCCTGGCCCATGGCGGGGTTAAGGTGACAGTCCTGGAGCGTCAGGCGACACCTGGAGGAAAAATGCGCAGCTTGCCCTCCGCCGCCGGTATGATCGACGCAGGCCCGACAGTTCTAACGATGAAACCCGTGTTTGAGGCGCTCTTTCGTGAGGTTGGCTGTCAATTGGCTGATTATGCCACGCTGATACAGGAAGATATTTTGGCGCGGCATTTCTGGCGTGATGGCACACGCTTGGATCTCATGCGCGACCCGCAAGCCAGTTTGGAAAATGTGCGCCATAGTTTTGGAACGGCAGCGGCGGATGAGTTTTGCAAGTTTTCTCGTGACGCGCAGCGCCTCTTTGACACGCTCAATGAGCCGATGATGCAATCCGCAACGCCGGCCTTGCGTCGAATGATTCCGGAGATGCTAAAATCTCCCAGCACAGTTATGACGATGGATCCCCTGCGGTCTTTGGCCCAGTCCCTCGGGCGTCGGTTTTCTGAGCCGCGACTGGCACAACTCTTTGCCCGCTATGCCACCTATGTGGGTGGCCTGCCGCAGGCCTCGCCAGCCTTGCTTGCTTTGATTTGGCATGTGGAAAGCCTGGGCGTTTGGCATGTCAAAGGCGGTATGAGCCAATTGGCCTATGGTATGGAGGCCTGCGCTAAGAACTTAGGCGCTGAATTTCGTTATGATAGCTATGTCACAGGGTTTGAACGCGGGAAATCTGGCAAATATCAGCTCGAATGTAATGACCGTTTTCTGTCTTGTGATGCGGTTTTGTTCAATGGCGATCCAAATGCCCTGGCCCGCGGGTTTTTGGGACCAGCGGCCAGCGCCGCCACCGCCCCTCAGGCCAGTAATCCGCGCAGTCTTTCGGCCCATGTCATGAGCTTTGCTGCTAAGGTTGAAGGCCTGCCACTCGCGGCGCATAATGTGCTTTTCGCGGCAGATCCAGAGCAAGAGTATGGGCCATTGGCGCGGGGTGCGCCGCAACATGATCCAACGCTTTATATATGTGCCCAAGATCGGTTTGGGTCCAACACCCCCAGCGGGCAAGAGCGATTTGAAATAATTCTAAACCAGCCTCCCTGCGGTCAAACGGCAGTCCCCTCACAGAAGGTTCGCGAACAATGTCAGACAATATTTCTAGATCACCTCACGCGTCACGGGCTAAGTTTCACACCGCGCCCGACATCCAGAACGTTGACGATGACCGAGGATTTTGCTCAGATGTTTCCGGGGTCGGACGGATCCCTCTACGGGCGATCCCCGCATGGAATGATGGCGGCCTTCGCACGTCCAACCGCCAGAACCAAAACCAAGGGGCTGTATCTGGTGGGCGGGGGCGCGCATCCGGGGGCGGGCGTGCCGATGGCGACACTCTCCGCCAAGCATGCGGCCGCAACGATCTTGAGCGACCTCACTTTAACATAGAGGTGCCACCCGGTGGCTATGCCTGGTGGTATATTGATGGCGTCAGCGATGATGGTACGCGCGCCGTTTCTGTAATCGGTTTTATTGGGTCAGTCTTCTCGCCATGGTACGCCTGGTCGGGCCGTGGGGATCCTAGCAATCATTGCTGTATCAATGTTGCAACCTATGGGCGCGGGGGCCGCTTTGCCATGACTGATCGTGGCCATTCCGCATTGCGACAAACTTCAGATATGCTCACCATCGGGCCGTCATCCCTGCATTGGACCGGAACGCAATTGGTGATTAATGTGGATGAAATATCTTCACTGCCGGCTATTTCTAGAATGCGGGGACAGATTACTTTAACCCCGCCGGCGCTCACGCAAGTTGAATTGCCTCTCACAGCTGACGGCGCGCATGTCTGGCGTCCTTTTGCTCCGATTGCCCGCATTTCTGTCGATCTGGAGGCGAAGGGCTGGCAGTTTGATGGGCATGGATATTTTGACAGTAATTTCGGCACGCGCGCCCTGGAGGAGGATTTTAGCTCTTGGACCTGGGCCCGCTATCCGACCCAATCAGGGGCAACATGCTTTTATGATGCTGTGCGCCGCGATGGCACGCGCTTGGATGCCGCTATTGGATTTACCCCCAAGGGGCAGGCTGCACATGTTTCGGCGCCAGGATCTGCGCGCTTCAACAGAACCCTTTGGGCGCTGGCCCGTACCACCCGTGCTGATCCAGGCTGTCGACCCAAACAGGTTAAATCCATGCTTGATGCGCCATTTTATTCACGTTCCGTTGTTGAAACTATGCTAAACGGAGAGCGGGTGCAGGGGGTGCATGAAGCGCTTGATTTAGATCGCTTTGCATCTCCAGTGGTCAAATCTATGTTGGCGTGCCGCGTGCCGCGTCGGGCTCGGTGGACATTCTAGCTATTTTGCGAGCATAACGCCACTGGCCTGGGCGTGGTCTTTGCGTTTCAGCTCAGCCATGGCGGCCATAAATGCGCCGGTATGCCCTTGACCCCATGACATAGCATGGCGTTGGTTGACAGCCACGGCATCCACCAGAAACTGAACCTCGGGCAGTGGTCGCGCGTAAAGCACCGGAGACTTTGGCATGACCAAACTTGCGGTCGTTCTGAGGGATGATTTTGCCAGAAGCGCCATTTTTTGGGCCCTATTTGTGCGCCCTCGGTGGGTGATGGAATCATAGTGATTGCGGGTCACGGCCTGTCCGATGGCGGCATAAATGTAACGGGCGGCATAGATGCCAGTGCGTGCATTCAACGGTAAGGCAGCAACGCCAACTTCAGATCTTGCATAAAGAGCCTGGGCCTCGGACAAAAGCTTTTTAACCATCCGGCGCAGCTCGGGGCTCGCCTGTGTCGCGCTTAAAACACTCTGTGGGTCCAGCCCCTCAGCATGGATCCAATCAAGTGGCAGGTAAATGCGGCCGGCGCGTGCGTCCTCGCCGACATCCCGCGCGATATTTGTCAGCTGCATCGCCACACCTAGATCACAGGCCCGCGCCAAAGCGTCCGCATCGCGCACGCGCATCAGCACACACATCATTGCACCCACGGCAGAGGCCACGCGGGCGCAATAGCTGCGCAGGTCCGACAGGCTGGCATAGCGGTGCTCCATTGCATCCCATGCCAATCCTTCTAACAAGGCTTCGGGCAGGGCGGCTGGCATGTCGAAGTCTTCGACCACTGAGGCAAAGGCTCGATCCTCTGGCGCATTGCGTGGCTGTCCGGCATAGACCAGTGCCAACCGCTCTTGCAGTTCAATCACCGCGCGGGCCTTGTTCTGCCCCTCATCCACTTCGTCATCAGCCAATCGGCAAAAGGCATAGAGTGCCAAGGCGGGATCTCGCACGGAGGCGGGTAATAATTTAGAAGCGGCATGAAAAGACAGCGATCCGGTGCGGATCACATTGCGGCAATGCTCTAGGTCATCAGGGCGTATCATTCAGCTGCCATCCGGGTTTTGCCCTGCGCAATGGGCGCATCTGGCACAAGTTTTGCCAATACCTCGGCGCTGGAAATGACGCCGGGAAGCCCAGCGCCTGGATGGGTTCCAGCTCCGACGAGATAGAGGCCGCGCACCTCTTCGCTCACGTTATGGGGCCGGAACCAAGCGCTTTGGAGGATACGCGGCTCAATGGAAAACCCAGCGCCATGTGGGCTGAGGTAGCGGTCCATAAAGGTTTCGGGAGTGAAGATTGTTTCGGTCGAGATGCAGGTTTCAAATCCAGGCAGCAATTTCTCCACCTCAGCGGCGACCTTAGCGCGATATACCGGCATCTCCTTTTGCCAATCGACTTTGTTCTTCCAGCCCAAATGTGGGACAGGCGATAATACATAAAATGTATCATCCCCTTCGGGCGCAACACTTGGGTCGGTCACGGATGGCCGGTGGATATAAAGACTCATATCGTCGGACAAGCGGCCTTTGAGAAAGATATCTTGCAGCAAACCTTTGTAGCGTGGTCCGTTGGCAATCGTATGATGCCCTACATCTGCCCATCGCCCAGCGGTTCCCCGAGTTCCAAAATACCAAACAAACAAGCCCATTGACCAGCGCTTGCGCGCAAGTTTCTGTGGTGTCCAGCGTCGGCGGTTGTGTTTGCGCAGGAGGTGGTCATAGGTATGACCGGCATCTGCGTTGCTCACAATTAGTGGCGCTTCCAACCTTTGGCCGTTGGTCAAAACAACCGCGCGCGCAGCCCCGTTTTCAATAAGAATCTCATCTGCGACTGTGTCTCGGCGAATCTGTCCACCCTGGGCGCGGACCACAGCGGCCATGGCATCTGCAATCTGTTGCACCCCGCCCATTGCATAATGCACACCATAGGTTTTTTCCAAATGTGCCACCAAAGCATAAATTGAGGTGACATGCATCGGGTCGCCACCGATGAACAAGGGGTGAAATGAGAGGGCCATTCTAAGCCGCTCGTCTTTGACGCGCCGCGCGGCCAGGCCATATATCGAACGATCTGCCCGCAACTTGGCAAATGTTGGTAAGACTTTTAGGGTCTCCCAAAGCCGGTGCATGGGCTCGGCCACCATACCCTCATATCCAATGATATAGCGTTTTTGCGAGTCTTTTAAAAAGCGCTTGTAACCGGACAGATCCGCAGGGTTCAGCCTTTGGACTTCTGATTGCATCTTCTCATCATCGCCACTGGCGCGAAAATATGACCCATCTGGCCAGCGAATTTCATAAAACGGCTCGAGGGGCCGCAGATCCACATCTGCATGAAAATCTCGACCACAGGCCGCCCATAGGGACTCAAAAACTTTTGGCATGGTCACAATCGTTGGTCCCAAATCAAATCGGTGACCATCTTGTGTGATAGAGGAGCCACGGCCGCCCACCCGATCGAGCTTGTCCAATACGGTGACAGCATAGCCCTTTGCGCCCAGCCGCATCGCTGCTGCCAGCCCACCGAGGCCGGCACCAATGACAACCGCGCGGTTATCTTGGCTGCTGTGATCCGGGTTGGCCATAAATTTCTCACCTGCCATCTGTCTAGAATTATTTACAATCATAGGCCTTAAGATCTTCCCAATGCAAGGATAATGTGTCAACATAATCTGACACATTTACCAGGTGCACAGGGCATGACGCAGATCGTCACAATCAGTTTTTATCGTTTTGGGTCGCTTCGCTCCCGCGTTTGGGCCTTCGCCATGATGGGATTGGCGCGAAGACAGATGTCGCGCATACCGGGTATCGGATTTTGGAAATTATTTGGATCAGGCTCCAATGAGGGCTTTACGCCCAAGCCCAATGTGTCTGTTTACGCTGTGCTGGCAACTTGGCCAGATCGGCAAACTGCAGAGCGCAGTTTGCAACAGAGCGCCATCTTTGCACGCTATCGTCAGCAGTCTACCGAAAATTGGACCATCTTTATGAAAGCGGAGGCAGCGCGGGGCCAGTGGTCGGGTCAAACTCCATTTTCCACAACGAATCAAAGTCAAAATGGTCCGCTTGCGGTGATGACCCGCGCCACGCTGCGGCCGCGAAACCTGGCCCGATTTTGGCGCCGTGTCCCGAATATCTCGCAGGTGATTGGCCAAGATCCCAATGTTGTTTTCAAGATCGGAATTGGCGAAGTGCCCTGGCTGCAACAGGTGACCTTTTCCATCTGGCCAAGCTTGGAACATATGAACAATTTTGCACGCAAGGGGCATCATGCGCGCGCCATTCAAGCGGTGCGGATGGAGGGCTGGTTCAAAGAAGAACTCTACGCCCGATTTACCCTGATTGCGGACACAGGCACTTGGGAGGGCGACTCCCCTCTAAAAAAACTGGATATCTCATGAAGCAGCCTTTTCCTTTTTCAGCCATTGTTGGACAGGATGATATGAAACTGGCCATGGTGTTAACCGCCATTGATCCTTCGATAGCAGGGGTTCTTGTCTTCGGAGAGCGCGGCACCGGCAAATCCACTGCGGTGCGGGCTTTGGCCGGTCTTTTGCCGCCGATCATCGCTGTAACAGCCTGTCCGGTGAACAGCGCTGACGTCAAAGATTGCCCTGCGTGGTGCGATATTTCGGACGCCAGTGTCCAAAGCATTGCCACGCCCGTGGTCGATCTTCCTTTGGGTGCCTCAGAGGATCGCGTCACCGGAGCGCTAGATATTGAAAAAGCACTCACCAAGGGCGAGAAAGCCTTTCAACCCGGCCTATTTGCCCAAGCGAACCGGGGGTATCTCTATATAGATGAGGTGAATCTGTTGGAAGATCACATCGTGGATCTTTTGTTGGATGTGGCGCAATCAGGCGAAAATGTTGTGGAACGCGAGGGGCTTTCCATCCGCCATGCCGCGCGTTTCGTGCTGGTTGGATCTGGTAACCCGGAAGAGGGAGAATTGCGGCCGCAATTGATGGATCGCTTTGGACTGTCGGTCGATGTCCTGTCCTCCGCGAATATTGATGAACGCATTGAAGTCATAAAGCGCCGCGACGCATATGAGAATGATCATGAAGCTTTTATCGCTCATTGGCAGTCAGAAGATGCCACTTTAAGAGCGCGCATCGTGGCCGCGCGTGCAGCCTTAGCTGACCTGCAAACTCCCGATAGCGCTCTGCGCCGCGTCGCGGAGCTCTGCATCGCCTTGGGTTCGGATGGATTGCGCGGAGAGCTGACATTGTTGAAAGCCGCGCGGGCCTTTGCTGCATTTGCAGGTGATGCGACCGTGACAGATGATCATATCCGCAAAACCGCCGTGCTGGCCCTGCGCCATAGGCTGCGCCGGGATCCTTTGGACGACTCTGGCTCAAGCAGCCGGGTGGCGAGGACAATCTCAGAAATTCTAGGCCATTGATATGACCCTTTGGGAGAGGGCGCAGCTGGCGATTACGCTCCTTGCGATAGATCCCCAAAGGCTTGGGGGCTTGGTTATTCGTGCGCGCGCTGGACCTGCTCAGGCGGCAATGCTTGCCGCTGTTCAAGCGCTCAATATGCCCAAGGTTAAGTTGCAGCACCACATGACGCCCGAGGTTCTTAACGGCGATATTGATTTAAGTGTCTCCTTGGTGGAGCGCCGATTGGTGATGCGCAAAAGTATTTTTGACTGCGCCCCGTCCTTGTTCGTTTTGCCCATGGCCGAGCGCTGCGCGCCACAGTTTTCCGCGCGGATATGTCAAGCTTTGGAGGCTGATCTGGGGCATGCTTTAATCGCTTTGGATGAAGCTGTGGAGGAGGGGGAAGGTCTTCCAGCCGCGTTGACAGACCGCTTGTCTTTTCATGTCACCCTCGATGATTTGGCCCTGCAAGATTTATCACCCATGACATTGCCCCGCGCAATCGAAGACATCCGCGCGGCGGTCCGTGGTGTGATATTGCCGGCGGAGTTGGTGCAGGAGGCTGTTACACTGGCTGCATCACTTGGCATTTCGAGTCTGCGTGCTCCGCTTTTGCTTGGATATGCGGCCCAGGCTCATGCTGCCCTCCATGGCCGAAATGAGGTGACGGATGACGATTTCAAACTGGCCGTGATGCTTGTTTTCCCACATCGGGCCACGCGTTTGCCAGAGGATCCGGAGCCCGAGGCGCAACTGGACGGGGCAAACCCACCTGAGGCGGCTCAAGAGCCAACCCAAGCCAAACCGCCCAATGATTTAATGATCGAAGCCGTGAAGGCCGTTCTGCCGGCTGGCGTTTTAACCCAGTTACAAAGCGCGGCGAAGCAACCGGCCTCCGGCTCTGGATCTGGAACGCGCCGCAAGGGAAATCACCGTGGGCGGCCGCTACCGGCCAGGGTGGGTCCAAAAAACAGTGGGGCCCGGGTTGATCTTGTGGCAAGCTTGCGGGCCGCAATTCCTTGGCAAACTCTGCGCAAGGCCGGAAATCCCAAGGCGATGGGACCGATCTTTAAGGCTTCCGATTTACGTCACAAACGTTACGAAATCCAATCAGATCGCCTGTTGATTTTCACCGTGGATGCGTCAGGTTCCGCAGCCGTTGCCCGTTTGGCGGAAGCCAAGGGCGCGGTCGAATTGCTGCTTGGCGAGGCCTATGCCCGACGGGATCATGTTGCGCTTTACGCCTTCCGAGGAACGGAATCTGAGGCATTATTGCCGCCAACAAGATCACTCGTGCAAACGAAAAAGCGGCTCGCCGCGCTTCCCGGTGGCGGGGCCACGCCATTGGCCGCCGGGCTGGTCGCTGCGTTTAACCTAGCGGTGCAGGAACGGCGCAACGGGCTTACGCCGACCTTGATCTTGCTGACGGATGGACGTGCCAATGTCGCGCTGGATGGATCCAATGACCGTGCGCAAGCGGCGGCGGACGCGCAGATGTTGGCGCAAAAGATTGCTGAGGCGCAGATCCCCGCTTTGGTGATAGATACAACCATCCGACCGGAGAAAACGTTGCAAACTCTGGCTGGAACCATGCGGGCAAACTACATTGCTTTGCCCCGCTCGGATGCAAAATCAGTGTCCGCAGCCGTCTCTTCTGCTTTGGCGCAGTCGTGATGAACTGGCAGCAAGCACAGCATTATTGGCCCTTTGCGCAATACTCACAGTTTACGCTGCAAAAACCGCATCTATGGCACATTCAGGATATCGGAACCGGGCCGGTCATCCTGCTTATTCATGGGGCTGGGAGTACGACTCACAGCTGGCAACATCTGGTTCCATTTTTAACCGATAGGTATCGAGTGATTATGGTGGATCTGCCTGGGCAAGGTTTTACACGGCTGGGCGCACAGCAACGTTGCGGGCTGGATCATATGGCCGAAGACCTAACGAGCTGTTTGACCGCGCTAAATCTCGCGCCACGGGTCATTATTGGCCATTCTGCCGGCGCTGCAATTGCGCTACGCATTGCGGAGCTTGCGAAGTTTGACTGCAAGGTCATCGGAATAAACGCGGCGCTTGATCATTTTCGCGGTGTCGCGGGAGTTTTGTTTCCGCTCTTGGCAAAGGCCATCGCCAACCTGCCGTTCTCAAGTAGTGTCTTGAGTAAAATTGCCGGTCACGACCACAGAGTCCATCGTATTCTTAGAGGCACCGGTTCCGATCTCGCGGCGGCGGATATAGAATTTTACCAAGAGTTGATGCGCAGCCGCTCTCATATTGGGGCCACCATGCAGATGATGGCGCAATGGAATCTTGAACCGCTATTGGCGCGGTTGCCGAGCCTTCAAACTGAGACCCATTTGATCGCGTCTTCCAATGATCTCGCTGTGCCCTGCGCAACCTCCCAAAAGGCGGCTGCCCTGCTGCCGAATGCAAAGTATCAGATCCTGCCTGATCTTGGGCATCTGGCGCATGAGGAAGACGCTGCCACCATCGCCAACTGCATCGTGCCACTGCTGGATCTGGGCGATGCCTCTTAAAGATAAGGCTGGCCCAGAAGGCGAACTCTGGCCCACTCATAGCGGTCAACCTTAGGTTGCTGTATTCCTGCAAACCTTAAAATATCTTGTGTGAAAGGCGTTCTTTGCATAAAGCTTCCGGCCATGGGAAAGATTGATGTCACCGATTTAGATTTTGCAAGCTTGGAGCCTCAGATCTTCGAAGCTGCGCGGTTGATGGAAATGCTGTCGCATCCTGCACGGTTGCGGATCCTTTGCACCATGCTTGGTGGCGAAAAAAGTGTACATGATTTGGCGACCAATGCGAACCTTTCACAGCCCGCTATGTCGCATCATTTGCGCAAGCTGCGCGACTCAGAGCTGGTGAACACCCGACGTGACAAGCAAACCATATATTATTCCCTGAAAGGCGAGCATGTGGCGGCCGTTTTGGAAGTGTTGCATGGCTTATATTGCAAAGAGCTTATTCTTTAAGGGGCGTATTATCGGCATCGGTTTTTGCTGCGCCCGCGTCGCGCTGACTTACCTCCTCCGGCTCTAGGCGAGGTGGCAGACCCGCAGCCTCCTGTGCCATATGACCGACGATCAAAGGCAGCATGTCTGGGCTCACCGCTTCGGACATTGGCGGGCGTTTCCAAGCTATGCTGTCGATGGCTTCACAATTGAAACAAACCGGCTCCCAATCGTGATGGACATGGCCACAGTTGTCGCAAATCCATTGTGGGTCGCGCTGGGCTGAAATGGCTTGCGTTAAGAGCTGACGCACCGATTGATCATCAGCCCTATCGCCGCGCTCAATGGCTGCGAGAATGGTGAGTGCGCGCATGGTTGGATCTGTGTTTGCAAGGTCGTCAAGTGCTTGGCGGGCCGCATCAAAATCCGCCAGGGCGACATAAAGTTCGGCCATTAACATTTTCGTTTCCGGGTGAGAGTCCGTACCTTTGGTAAACTGTCCAAATCTTTTGAGGCGGGCCGCCGGGGCTTCCTCTGGGGCCAAGGCGGCAAAACCGGATGCGAGCTCTGGATGTGGCGCCAATTGCCAGGCAGCGCGCAGAATGCGGCTTGCTTGTTTCACATTGTTTTGCTCTCGATGGCCTTCGGCTGCCAGCAGGGCGGCAGGCACCAAGCCGGGTGCAAGCCGGTTGGCTTCCACTGCATAGTTTTGTGCCTCGTCCAATTTGCCCTCTGCACGCAAATCGCGGGCCTGGGAGAGGGCAAAAATCGCATCGCGGCGCTTGTGCACATCTTTTGGCAAAGACCCATGTTTCAGCTTGGCGGTCAGGGTCGCCCGGACCCCGTGCCAATCTTTTTGGCCCGCTTGCAGCTTGAGCAAGACATCCTGGGTTTCGCCGTGCCGTGGCTTGAGTGCAAAAGCATGTTCGGCCAGTTTCAGCGCCACTTCTGTGTCCCCATCCTGCAAATGTTGTTGCAGCAAACCGTAGGTGCCAACAAAACAGGTTTTGGGGTCTTTTAGCAGTTTTTTATAGGTTGCCTTGGCGGTCTGCCGGTCTCCACTGGCCACAGCGGCCTGCGCCACGATCAAATTGGTCAGATCCGGACGGTTGAGCAGGCGATCGGCTTTCTTTGCTTTCGCCATGGCTTCGCGGCCATCACCGCTGGCCAGAGCCATTAAACCACCCGAAAGAGCTTCGAACCCGCGGCGCTCGCGATTGCGATCAAAATAGCGCGACAGGGCCGTTTCATCTCCGTTGATAAACTTCACAAGCGCAATCGCCAGGCCCAAGAGTTTGAGCATAAGCCAAAGGGTTACCAGCAACCCCAGAACCAATAGGGCAGCGTGCAGCGCACCGAAGGACAATTCAACTCCAGCATATTGAATTATGACGCCGCCTTGCGCCTCCATCAATCGGCCAGCGCCAAAGCTGACGAGCATCACCATGGCCACGAAACTGAGGATCTTTATGAGGGACCAAAGCATTCTAATTTCCTCAATTGCCACTTAGGGCGTTGGAGAGTTCCGTAAGCGCGGCATGCACGGCCACGCGGTTTTGCGCAGCGGCGATCCAATCTTTCAGGTGATCTTGGCCAAGTTGCGGCAGGTTAGACAGCTCTGATAAAGCCGCGCTTAGATTTCCCTTGGTCACGGCCGCTTGCGCGCGCGATAGTATAGCCTCTGCTGATGTGCCCGGTTGCGCTTCCAAAGACCGGACGCCAAATTGGGCTTTCATAAAGGCAAGTAGACGGTTCTCTTTTGTCTGCGATCCATCGGCCATACGCATCGCCTTCAGGGCGGCGCGCGCGGCTGGGGCAAAGCGATCTTGCAAACGTCCCAATTGAGTTACGCCATCCGTGGCATGGGCTTGTAAGGCTTCGGGGATGGCAACCTCCGTCGTGGCCGTCAGATCAGACAGGGCGGCTTGATAGCCTGCGCCATTTTCGGCTGCGGCTCTGATGGCGTTGATTGCCGCGGTGATGGTGCCGGTCCGCGCGCGGTGGTTGCTGGTCTTTTGAAGCTCTGCTGCCTTGGCTTTGGTTTGTTCCATCTGTGCGTTTGCCGCTTGCACGACCTGCGCCAGATCGCTGCGCAATTGGTCCAGCTTGCGTTCATAGGCCTCGATCGCGCGCGGGGAGACAGTTTGTGCCAATGGTTGCTTTTCAACCTCCTCCAGTCGAAGGGCCAGCGCGCGCAGCTGTGTCTCAATCTTGGCTTGTTTTTGGCCTATGTCATCGCGCAGCGCTTCTAGCGCCTCTGTCATAGCAAAAATTGTGTCTGTATGATCTTTCGGCGCGGGTTTGGCTTCGATTTGTTTAATCCGTCCCCCGTGTTGTGCCAGCTGCTCGGCCAGAGCATCTTGCGCAGTCACGATGGGCGTCAGAGGATCTGACGGGTTGAGATAGGCGGGCAAAACCGCGACACCAAAGCCAAGCCCGCCGGCCAAAATTCCACCGGCCAAAAAGGGAAACATGACCCGAAACGTCGAATGATTGGGGGTGGCGCGCGCGGAAGAGCCCTCCGCCGCCTCTGATGGAGCGAAATGCGGTTCCGATTGCTCCACCAGCTCAGCATCCTCAATGGGCCGCTTGGCTGCGTCTTTGGGATTTTTATCTGACACGATTTTTACCTTTTGTCTCTCGCCCTGTCGTCAAACCTATCCGCCCGGGCAAAATCTCTCAACCACTCTTCACATCCATAAGCGGTGTTATGACTGCCGCCATGGCTTTGCGGTTAGGTCGGGTGGCAGTGGTAACCTGACCAAAGCCAGCCTCTTGGCACAGCGCGGCTATGGCGGGGCTCAGCGCCACGGCCTGATGGGGGCGCCAATCTAACGGAAGCCTTCCAAGAAGTTTGGCGCTGCGGGCAGAGAAAACTGGCAAAATAACGGGTGAGGAGCGGCGCAAATTATTGAGGGTTTCCGCTCGTAGTGGCACCGCTATTTGCTCATAGATGACCAAGTTTTCAACCGACAAGGGGGCGCTGCGAAAATGCTCTGCCATGTCGAGGGTTGTGTGGGTGCCCCGCAGGTGCAGCAGCGGCCCGTCTTGGCAGGCCGTTGGCAGGGCGTCGCATAGGGCTCTGGCGGTATCGGCCAAATGATATGCATTTAGCCCAAGCGCGCGTGCGGCCTGGCTCGTGGCGCCTCCTACGCAATAGCAGGGCAACTGCGACCCTCTGAGTGCCACGGGCAAATATAGAAGCGCATTGGCAGAGGTGATGATCAACCCCCGATAGGCTGCGACGTCGCAGGGAGCCTCGACCGGGGCGATCTTCATGATGGCGTCAATTGTGATGTGATCTGGCTGGACACCCTGCTCTATGAGCTCATCGGCAAATTGATGTGCTTGGGCTTGAGGGCGTGTGAGCAATATATGGGGCAAACGTCCACCGTAGGATTGAGCAGGAACTACAAGGATGTTAGGCCTTGGGACAAATTTGCGCAACAGGGGCCGAGCAATGAGCAAATCGAAGGACGTATCATGACAGTGTGCATTCTGGGTGCTGGCGCTTTTGGTACGGCACTGGCGGTGGCCCTGTCGGATCGCCATGACGTTCGCCTCTGGGGCCGCGATGGCGCTGCGCTCGCAGTGGTGGCGCAGAGCCGCAAATCACCGCGGTTGTCCAATGTCACCCTGGCTGAAAATATCACCGTGACCGATGATGCAAACACCGCTTTGCAGGGTGCGGAGTTCATATTGTGTGCCATTCCGTTGCAAGCCACTGCTGAGGCCTTGAGCGATCTGGCGCCATTGTTTGCGGGCCAGCCATTAATTGGATGCAGCAAGGGGATGGATCTGACGACTGGTCTGGGTGGCTATTCGGTGTTGCGATCTGTTTACAAGACGGGCCCTTCGGGCGTGCTGACCGGTCCAAGCTTTGCCGTAGACATCGCAAAGGGCTTGCCAACTGCCTTGACCCTGGCCGCTGAGGCGCAAGAGAATGTCAGCGCGTGGCAGGCGGCCTTATCCACGGAGACATTGCGGCTTTATACTTCGGGAGACCCTATTGGGGCTGAGCTTGGTGGGGCGTTAAAAAATGTCATGGCCATCGCCTGCGGTGCCACAATTGGAGCGGGGCTTGGGCAGAGCGCTCGGGCGGCGTTGATCACGCGCGGACAGGCCGAAATCACCCGCTTTGCGGTGAAACTTGGCGCGCAACCCGAAACTTTGGCGGGTCTGGCGGGCTTTGGCGATCTTTGCCTGACCTGCACGTCAGAGAAATCACGAAACTATCAATTTGGTCTGGCCCTTGGGCAGGGCCAGGTTTTTGACAAGGCCATAACTGTAGAAGGCAGAGCCACGGCATTGGCTCTTTTGCCGATCATGGAGCGTCTTGAAATAGATATGCCGATTGCAAAAGCGGTTGCGGGCCTGTGTGCGGGTACGATAACCGTAGCGCAAGCTATGGCAGCGCTTATGGCGCGGCCCCTCAGAAAGGAAATATAATGCGTATTGCTGTTATCACCCGCGATAAACCAGGACATTTGCACCTGCGTGTGGAAACCCGAGACGCGCATCTGGCCTATATCAAGGAAACCGGCATCGTTGAAATGGCGGGTCCGTTTCTGGACGACACGGAGCAAATGTGCGGTTCGCTGATTGTTCTGGAGGTGGAAAACATGGCTGCAGCACAGGCTTGGGCCGAAAATGACCCCTATAATAAGGCCGGATTGTTCGAAAGCGTGACCTTGAGCCAGTGGAAGAAAGTCATTGGCTAATGGCCTATTGGTTATTCAAATCGGAGCCAGCCACCTGGTCCTGGGCAGATCAACAGGCAAAAGGGACGGTCGGAGAAGAGTGGGACGGCGTGCGCAATTATCAGGCCCGCAACAATATGCGCGCTATGCAGTTGGGCGATCAGGCGTTTTTCTACCATTCGCAAACACAAAAAGCGATTGTGGGTATTGTCGAGGTCTGCGCGCTGTCGCATCAAGACAGTCAAACCGAGGATCCAAGGTGGGATTGTGTTGATATCCGCGCTGTCAGATCATTGGCCAAACCTGTCACCTTGACCATGTGTAAAGCAGATCCGCGATTGGCCGAGATGGCTTTGGTGAAATATACACGGCTTTCGGTGCAACCGGTGCGCGATGAGGAATGGCAACTTATTCTTGAAAAGTCAGAGTGTTGAGCGGGCAATCGCCCTTGACATAGAGTCTCAACATTTTTTGCGTCAATATGTTTTCAAAGGAGACATATTATTGGACTTTTCAGTGTATTGGCGGCGGCGGCCGCATCATTTTGTTTTGGTGCCGTTTGGTACATGGCATTGTCTGGCCCTTGGATGGCCGCTTCTGGTGTGCCGCAGGATGCAGATGGCAAGCCGTTCAATGCTTTAAATCCACGCCCCTATATTCTGAGTGCGGTCTCGGCGGTTCTGGTGGCTTGGATGATGCGCCATGTGCTCGCGGCCAGTGACGTGACCTCCGTGTCTGGTGGCGCAATTGCAGGGTTTGGCATTGGGGCATTTTTGATTGTACCCTGGATGATGATGAACAATGAATTTGGCGGCAAGCCCCTTCAATTAACTGTTATTGATGGCGGTTATGCGGTGATCGGATGCACACTTATGGGCACTGTCTTAATGCTGTTTTGATCCCGAGCATGGTTTGGCGAAAGCGTGGGAATAATCCACGCCTAGCCCTTGATCTTTGGGGGCCATATCTCATATGCAAAGAATAAGCTAAGAGGAGCGCCAGAAATGACCAGAGCCTTAACCCGAATTCAGGAGTTCCTTAAGCTGGAAGCCAGCGCCGGATTGGTGCTGATGGCTATGGCGATTTTGGCCATGATCTTTGCCAATACCAACCTTGCTTCGGTCTATTCGGGAATATTGGACACCAATGTTCGGATTGGGATTGCCAGTTTTGAGATATCAAAACCTGCACTATTGTGGATCAATGACGGGTTGATGGCGATTTTCTTCTTCTTGGTCGGGCTGGAGATCAAGCGTGAAGTTCTCGCCGGTGAGCTGTCGAGCTTTGATAAGGCTGCCCTGCC